>Ga0126342_10018994_pt1 | contig 11730 bp, 10 predicted proteins | sample Cyp1metagenome_FD_92528 | JGI IMG/M metagenome (GOLD analysis project Ga0126342, IMG submission 92528) | Coral microbial communities from Lord Howe Island, Old Settlement Bay, Australia - Cyphastrea 1 metagenome | ecosystem: Host-associated > Invertebrates > Cnidaria > Coral ... | reverse complement strand
GTTATCACATGTTATCACATGTTATCACATGTTATCACATGTTATCACATGTTATCACATGTTATCACATGTTATCACATGTTATCACATGTTATCACATGTTATCACATGTTATCACTATTATTAGCAGTATTCTGGTGCTAGTATTATTCTACAGCTATTGTTACTAATGCTATTATCATATGACATACTGTATATAGATCAGTTCCATCCCACGGGATTCGGTCGCCGCGTAAATTTCTCGCCTTGGAGCGGCCTGGAACCAGACACGGCTGGAAATGTCAGAACGCGGCAGTACACTCTGGTGTCATCAAACATGGCTGGCTGGAAAATCCTATATGTATATATATATATATATAAATAATCAATGTGAAAATCCTGGGAAATATAGCCATATTTTTGAAATCCTCTATACATGGAGCTTTATAGCTGGGCAAATCATCGAAGTAAATGGAAAGATTTTCCAGTGATGTTTCATCGCCAGAGGGTTTTCCCCAGGATGATCGCGATGAAATCGTTGAGCTGTTGGTGGACTTTCAGCGGAAGATGAGCGGCCCCCATTTGTCGCAGGCCGGGGCCGATGTCAATTCACGATCTCTGGAAATTCCTTGAAAGAATGAGGTAATCCGGAAAAAACCAGGATTCAATAGCCCATTTTTTTGTTGAACTTTGAAAACTCCACTGAAATGTAAGAAACGTGTTAGGTATACAGGTCGGTGAACATCCCACAGTCAGTGTTCACCTAAAGGGACCAGGGTGTTGACTCAGGACCTTGGGTCGTCCCAAGGCTGAGGTGATCATAACCACGAGTTCTTCATGGTTTCCTTTTGATTCCCCATGTTTCTGCTTCGATTTTTGTTTCGGGATAATTAAATTGAAAGCACCAACCATTCAGCGTTTGTCCTTGTCAGCATGTTTGTTCGTTGTGTTTGATCCCGTTTGGTGGTTTTTTCAGCCACAAAGTCACCAAGCTTTTGCTTCTATGGCAAAGAGACATCAGCAGTTTTAGCGGGTCTTTGCTGCAATTTTTACCCCGCAAGATCCTGATCTAGTGTTGGATCTGTTCATTTTGGCGCCCAGATGTGTGGTGGATGAGAGTACCCTCTGGTAAACTAACATAACTATTGGAAATCACCATTTTTAATGGGAAAATCCACTATAAATGGCCATTTTCAATAGCTATGTTAGTCATAACCAGAGGGTAGCCCAAAAATCTGAGCCACTCATGTTGGAGCAACGGACGTCACGCAGCGTCACGCAGTGGGCCGTGCATGGGGGCCTGGCAGTGCTGGACGCAGCTGCGAACTTAGCTGCGAACTGGGCTGCCATGAGGCGATCCGGGATTTTCATGGTGATGAACCAGCCAAGTTGGGGCGAAGGAAAAATGGGTATGGATCAATACCTATGAAAATACAATTTTTAGGGGGATGAACATCCATTTTAACCCAGCTATTTTGATGTGAACAGTAGGGGTACAAGGTTTTGACACACTGCCAAATGAAAGGTAGGGATTCAAGCAATGAATAATGGATATGCAGCAGGATATGGCTATGGAATATACCATGGGAAAAACACCCCAAACGTGCCACCTTTTATTTGTGAAATGATGAAGCATTGGATTTCAGGCTACCCCAATTCCACAGAAACGAATGTGTATTATGTTGTACTGAATCTAATTATACTTATGGCTCAGAAAAAATCCTGATTGTTTGCTGTGAGGCATATTGATTTCATTGATACGAGGGTTCCTGGAGTTCTGTGCAAATGTCGGGCACCTAAAAACCTGGCAGTTTGATATGGTGAAGTGTTGCGTGGTTCCAACATGTTCCAATCATTCCACCTCCCTCAAGCCATCTCAACCCATCTCAACCCATCTCATCCCATCTCATCCCCTCATTAACAAGGTGGGTTTGTCTGAAAATAGGCTAAACCCCAATCAACCCAATGGTTTTGCTGATCATTATCCCTACTAAATGGCTATTTCATTGGGGGTATACCCCATTTTCAGACATACCCAGGTGTTAATATAGTCCCACAGTAGTAGCCATAAGGAATCCCCAATGATGGTGAGATGACCATCCCCATGTCCCAAGTGCACTGAGGCCCGCTACACCTCCGATTCCTTAGGCCAGCAGATCGACCAGCTGGCGCAGGCCGGAAATTGCAGCAGAGGTTTCGTAAGTCATGGGGGGTATCCCCAAATCATCCATTGTTTATTTTGGGATTAACCATAAATCATCCAGCTATTGGGGTATCACCATTTATGGAAACTCCCAAGAAGGGTTCAACAAGATTGACCCGCAATGGATGTTTTTTTATTCTGAGTCATCCATTGTGCACCATCTCCAGGACCCCGAAAATTCCGAGGTGAATTACACTCAAAGTCTTCAAGTGGAACTGATTTTGTTTTTCGGATAACTCTCTGAACGCGGATGAAACTGGAGCCCAAACAACTCTTTTTTAGGAGTTTCACCTGTAATTTGGAGGACTTGGGCTTCAATGACACAGAGAAGTCCAGTGTGCTGGTGGTGCTCAGTGTTCCTTGGCCTAGCCTTCGAAAACTCTCAATGAAACATTGGCTGTGGCAGAAAAATCGAGTGGTTGGGGTAGGTAGATACTCGGCTGTAGCCATTCCCACGATACGGCCGCATCGCCGAGGAGCTGGGAGTTGAAGTTACTGGTTCTCTTTTTTCGCGACATGGTGAGGCCACATGGTGGGAGCGACATGGTGAATGCTGATCTGGTGACATTGAAAGTGACCAGATCCTGCAATCTGCCACTGCCAGGAACATTTTGGAACAGACTGGGCCCCACTGTCACTAATCTTGTGACAATGAAAAATCGATTTTCATCGATGGCATCCTCAAGTTGAATCCATTGGCACCATCCCCAGGGCTGGATTTTGAGGCCTTGCTGCAGGTGATTTTTATCTGCATGGGTCCTGGGTCGATCTACCACGTGGTTTTGTGTGAAAATAGAGCGCCCAGAAAATTCATCAAAATTCATCATTGTACCTATCAAATGCCGTTTGGATGGTATATATTTCGTGTGCAGATATACCCATATCCATCCATATCCATTATCCAATTGTTAAATCTCTATCTTTGATTGTTATGCCATTGATCTAATTTTTGCACCTTACAAACAAAACCCCGGATCCCTGGTTAATATTATTGGGAGGTAGCCCTGGATAGTGTTCGAATCCGCAGAGGCCCATGTTCTCCTGGAGTCCGCCGAGTGGGTCTCAGTGACAAACTCAAGGGGCCAAGCCGTCATGACGGGGCCGGGGTTTTTGTACAGGCTGATTGGGTTCATCAGGATTTTTGGGGATGTGACTAGTAATATGACTAGTATAAATGGTGGACTTTGAATGATTACACAGAATCCATCACAGTCTGTTGGTGTTTCATGTTTTGTTTTTACCCTCATGTTTGGGTCGCGATGTAGGGGTTTCAAGCTGGTTACATTCATATACATATGTGATCATATGTGTATATATGTGTATGTGATTGTATATGTATATTGGAAATCAATCAGTTGGCCAGATATAGAGTCCTTTAAAGTGTCCTACAAAAGATGATTGCCAGGGGGGGAAGTTTGGAGGCCGAGGAGCTTTGTAGGGAGAAGCTGAGCGCTGGAAAGATGGGGCAAGCAGCACAGGCCCCATGTAAAGCTGGACAGCCTGGAAAAACATGGAACCCAAGTCATCAAGTGAAATATGAATGTGAACATATGGGAAACGGTTCAATTAATATGGTAATAGTTGAACCTGGAAAATATGCTGAAATTATGTAAAATGCATATGGCGAATATGTTGAATACAAGACAATTTGACGACTGAAACATGAAGCATTCACTATATGTGTTTTTGAATTCTCTGCGTTAAAGGCCATGCAGTGGTGCATTTTGCAGGGCTTGGCCTTGGGGCTGTTACTTCGGTGTGGACTTGGAGTTCCCATCGTCATGGTCATCGTCATCGCCATCGTCATGGTCATCGTCATCTCACAATCACAATCATAATCATTGTCATCACAAAATCGTAATCACAATTAAAATCATAATTACAACATTAATTATGATCATAGTTATAGTTATATAGTACGGATTCTGATAACATATAACTACTATAACATACTATATAACATAGTTATTATCTCACAATCATAGTTATCAGAATCAGTCCTTTTTTCTTCGGTCCTCGTCGGATCGAAAACCGCTGCAGGCAGCTTTTGATGGTTTGCTGAAAGTCCTCACTGGATCTACTGACGCTCGGCTCCAGCTTGAAGATATCCAGGAAGCATGGAGATGTATACATTTTTTTGTGGGTGCCTTGGGGATAAATGTTGGAAGGTGGATTTGAAGTCCAAGTCATTCATCATATGGTTACAGCACTATCCTGTTCAGATTGTTTTTTGAAGAGCATGAAAATGTAAGTTTTTAATTCAACCTGGCTCTGGGACTCTGTGTGGATGAACCCTTTCAGTCGGGCAAGTGGCTCGTTGGCTCGTTGGGAATCGGAAGCCGAACGCAAGCCACCTCAGAATAGATGTGCGAATGGCTCATATTATCATTACCACAAAGATTTTTAGTGCCAAATGGCTATAGGGATCAATACCTTTAAATTCAATTGTTTGCGGCGGTTCAACGTCCTAAAATCCTAGTTATTTTGATGTGAACGACAGGGGTACAGGGTGCCATGACCTATCTATGCTCGAAGTTGTGGTTCCCAAACGTGGCAGTTTGGTTCCCTGCATTTGTCGATTTGTCGTCCAAGGAGTTGGTCATTCCCCACACCAGTTTCAAGCAAAAGCAGCCGGGGCGCCAGCTGCTTGCAGGGCTGCGGGGAGCAAATGATCGGGCACCGATTCCGGCAACTGTCCAAAACTGGAGCTGAAATGAGCTAAATATATACTAGAAGTTCGGCCAACATGCCCATCCTCATGGATGTTTGTTTTTTGAAAGTTTTTTCCATCAGTGATGCGAATCCCAGGATAGGCATAGAGATGGTCAAATAATCAGACTGAAACTGCTACCACTGCAGGTTGTGGAACTTCACCTCTCCATACCAAGTGGGAGAGGCTGGAGCAGTGGGGCCGTGGGGCCGTGGGGCCGTGGAATGCGGCTGAAATCAAATGGTGGTTGGATGTGGTTGGTTGGTGTCGGATCAAGGGCTGCCAAGACATCCCCAGGTCTGGCAGAACATCTGCGGAGACCGAGTTTGTCGTGAGCTTGTGTGACCTAGCTGAAGAAAAATTGGTGGCTGCAAGCTCCTCAAGGCCTTGAGTATACAATGAACATATGAATGAATATTATATTATAACTATTATATACTATTATACATTATGTTATACATATACGTATATATATATATATACATAACTATTATATACTATTTATAACTGTTTGTTCATTTTTATGTTACGTTCCTCAATGCAGACTGGCACTTGTATGGAATCGCAGAATCGCAGGAATCGCAACACTTCGTGGCGCCGGATTTGCCGTTATTTGTTGGTCCATGTGGGAGTAAGAATTGAAGCTGTTTCCATCTGTTTCCGTTTTTCCATGTTTTTCCCCTCTCAGGGGCTTCGTTTGACTCAGCCATGTGTTACTACCAAATCAGCACCGACGCCTAGGCTGGGAGACGTTCGACAGCTCAGTGATGTTTTCGAGCTGGAGTCTTAGTCCTGCATCGAAAAATTCTGACAGTGGGTAAGCACAGGAAGCAACCGTTTCGTACACTGAACATTTGATTTGTACGAAATATACCGGGAAATTGGAAACCCTTGTATCATTGAAAAGAAAGGGGCTTGCCGAAACCTTGGTATTTGGATGTATTTGGTAGCCCTCCAATATCCCAAAGTCAGCTTGTACCTGCCAAGAGATAGGTACACTTTCTGTCCAGGGGGGGTTTCTCCTTGTAATAGAAAGCCCCAGAATAAGCCATCCCCATTTTTCCTAGAAACGGGTATCTATCCCATAAAATGTTCGTTAACTTTTCAGGTTTGAGAACAATTCTATCCACCTTTATCCACATATTGTGGGTCCCCACTTGGTTTTTATCGGGCCATACAAAGGGGCTATCTGTGGCTACCTATCACCCCCTCTGAGGCGCTATTACCACGAGGCTATGACGTTTCCAGCACTCAACTTGCGCCCCGGCGGCCACGAAGCTTCGCTGGTTGATGGTGGGGGCACCCCCAGCTGGTAAGTGACACAAAGAGACAGTAAATTAAAGAATATACCAAACTGGCCCCTCATTTTTTCTTACGGATGTGGCTCAAACATGTGGTACCGATCGAATTTGGATGAATTTGGTCATTGGTCATGTTTGGTATTCGAACACCAATATTGGGTGTCAGTGACTTTCAATAGTTATGGATTGGAAATCGATCACGGCCAAATCTTTGCATTTCGAGCCTTTGATGCTGTGTGCACGATTTCCATGGTTAAACCTTGTTAAGCCAGTGCAGCCACAGTGTATACTATCAACAGTAGCAGTTTCCTGGACCCATGTTTAAGCCAGGGATGGTCGGGAGAGTCGGCTAAACAGCCAGCCAGGGATGATCTGCCCCCAGTTGGTAAACGCGTTTTTGGATTACGCACCACTGGGTTAGATCTACAAGTAGTAGAGATCTACAATTGTCCATATTTTTGTGTTCAGTATAATAAGTATGTAGTATGTATATGTATGTATATGTATATATAATATATATCTACACATAACTGATTGATAATCATATACATTCATATACTGAGTATACTGTATATGTTCAAATCACTGACGATGAACCGGAAGACATGGCAACGCATTGAGGTTGGGTGATGCACAGAAGCGACGAGTGCTGATTCTCGGTGGCGGCGTTCGCTCCTCAAAGCCGGCTGTGTCGATGCTTTTGTGAGGTGCAAGGATGATGTAATATGAGATAGGGAATTCAACCAACCAAAAACGGTTGGTATTCATATACACAGGGATAAATTATGTGTGCATATGTAATATAGAGAGAGAGGGAGGGAGAGAAGAAACAAAGACCATGGTCCAATGGTTGGCAGTTGAATCATGTGAAAATAGATGGAATTGGAATGTTGGATGTTAATGATTTTTACCGGGGATGAACCAGCCAAACTGGGGATACCATCAACAGCATCAACATTTCGGATGTAACATGATTCATGGCCTATTTTCAGACAAACCCATGTGGTTTTGGGTCCAACCAAACGTATCCTGGGAAAATAATCTATGAATGGCGGACTTTAATTTACTGTAATTGAGATACTAGAAGGATGATGTTTGGTTTTGCTGTTTACCTGCGAGCTCTTCATCTAGAGGTTAAACAATTCGCAGTAATTACTTGGCCACAGATCTTGTACTTGAATGCGTTTGGTGGAAATGACACAATTTTTTTGTTTGTCAATTCACCTTTTTTTCTTATCTTTTGAAGTACCATACGCGCACATAACATATAATCCAGGGGATGTCTTTTTTGTGGAGCCCCAAAATCCGCAACAGAAATTTCACCCCATTATATTCGATTGCCATATGAATTGATGTTTTGAGAGAACAACCATGGGCGTTTAAGCCGACGGCTGCAGGTCCGGATATTTCCGGATCAAAAAAAACCACCAAGGATGGCGGAATTGCCACCTGCGCCTTGCAGTTCGCCAGCGTTGAAAAGGCCCATTCGAAGCACAAGAAGCCTGAATTTGCGGAAGATGAGTTCTGAACTGAACTGTTATTTTCCAAATGGGAGATCCACTACCTCCGGAATTTATATGAATTTATGAGGAGTATGTTTTATTCTTGGGGTGGTTCCTTCAGCAAATCCAAGGAAGCTATTGTTGATAAATATTTGGGTTTGATTAGTTCGGGGGGTTACACCCAAAAAGTGATACAGTTAATTGCTCCTAAACTGGTAAAACCTCAATTAAACAGGCCAGTAGTCTATCAGTTGCTGGATGTTGCTGGCGAAACTGCCTGTCTACCCGATTAATTACTGTATACCATTGTTTACCCCTCCGCTCTGGTTCTGGATGTGACTGAGAGTAGGGCACATGCTACACCGTTCCATGGTTTGAAACCTCACCTTTGCCAATGGCCATATAGTGGGGTTTGTATACATGTATCAAGGGTATATACATATATCATATCTGGGTAAATTATAACGACCTCACTGCGACCTCACTATAATCATAGTTAGTAAGGGAAATCATCCCCAAATGGCCTTAATTCAGGTTAGTGAAATATTATAAGTTACCCATATATATATATATTATATATATATATAGTACATGTATATCAACCACATTTTTCTGCAGAGCCACATCTTTCGCAGTGATGAACGGCTCCAGGTGGTGAACGTGGACATCGATGCCCAGGTGTCAGAGGAAGCCGGAAGGCGAAGCGGCGAAGCGACGAAGCTGGGGAATTCTTCCATTTTTCCGTGGGAAAATGATGGAAAATGTGCCATGAATATGGATGACTTATAGCACTTATGGATACTTATGGCCACTTTCACCTGCTTTATTCTGTTAGATTTCTGTTAGAATTCTTAGATAAGAGGGCTTTTTGGGGCCCAAAACATCCCAAAAGCAATGGGGGTTCCCCATCTTTGATATGGGGACCCCATATTTTTTTTGGGGGGTCCCCCGGTCTTTATCATCAAGAACTTGGAGATTGCACCAACAAAAACACGGATTTTCACCACTCAATGTGCGGTGATTAACGAATCATAATGGGGATGCAATGATGCAATACCAACGATGATCGCCAGGTGGTTTCCCAAGGTGTCCAGTGGCTTCAAGGACCCTCGCTGTGAAGTGGTGCATTCCGATGCTTTTGCCTGGGTGTGGAATCTTAGATAAGCGAAGAGGGCTTCTTTGATGTGGTCTTCTCTAAATGATTTTGGATCCTTGAAAATCCGGGGAAACTCCTGTCCAAATCCTTTGTGAACCTTTCTTGGATTTGTTTAGCTCTAGCTTTGATTTTTGTTCAAACTCTGTGTTGCTTTCAGTGGGTTCACTGCATGACAAGTGTGTTTACCAAATGGAAGCCCAAAATCCTGTGGACATCCATGGAATCCGGAGGTCACATTTTGGACTACAGTACTTAAAATCTTAAAACGACCAGTTTTTTTTGGGTGGAGAATGAGATCTTGATCCACCATGCACAATGAGTGTTCATTTGTTTATGCTATTGCGACACAATATCTACATGAAATATCATGGAGTATGTTCTTATCTCTTTGTTTTGGCCCCGAGTCCCCTGTAAACGCGCGGACTGGGCGATCCATTCCTCCCTGTAACACCGATTTTATCCTCATTTTGAGCCACGCCTGTCATGTTTTTGAGGGGTGGAGTTGTGGGGGCGGGGGGTTCGGGAGGGGGGGTTTGGGGGAGTGGCAATAATGTTCTTCTGCCTTGCGTTCCTGATCGTTCCTGATCGTTTGATTACTTCAAAGAGTTCTCCTGATCATTCTTCTGAACTTTGTCGAGTAGCTGAACTTTCAAAACTTTGTCCAGTAACTTCCAAAAGGCTTTGATGCTACGTTGTAACATCCTGGTTTTTCAAGTAACTTCCAAGACGCCTTTGAACTTTTGATGCTACGTTGTAACATCCTCGTCTTTCAACTTACTTCCAATACGCTTTTTGATGCTATGTTGTAACATCCTTGTCAAGTAACTTCCAAACCGCTCTTGATGCTACGTTGTAACATCTTTTTGAAGGAACTGCCAAGACGCTCTTGATGCTACGTTGTAACATCGCTGTATCTTGAAAAGGCCTTCTTTGATATCCAAAAAGATCACGAATGGCCTCGGCAACGAAGTTACTTCGAATGACAGCCGTGGAGGAAAAACACCTTCAGAGCGCCACAGGATGAACTTACCTTTTACAGAGGACTGGTGCATTGTTTTGTGCTCATGCTGAATGACGCTGGCTTTATATTGTGTGCAAGGCGGTGGTGAAATCCACACATGCCACATGCAGCGCGCATTTTTTCGGATCTTTCAGGCACCAGGCACTGACCAACGATGATCCCAACAGAACTGTCATTTGATATTGCATACTTGTAGAAGGTTGACCATGGTTCATAGGGAATTCACCTATACTTAATGGGGTGATAAACCAGCAAGCATCACTGGGCTTCACCTTGTAGAACTTCGCATGCATCACTCGAAACCGGGCAATCATCAACTAACATCGGCGGTTGGGCTAATCCATGTATCATCCATGTGTTTGTTGGTCAAAACTACCCATATGTTTTTCGATTACATAATAGTACATATATCAACATGTATATAATTCATATGCATCGAATATACAACATATTATATACATATATATATATACATATTTGTCCATTTCCATGGGTTAACCAACCCCTCCGTTGAGGTCCAAGCTTCGCGTGCGATCTTTGACTTGGTGATTATTGACTTCACAGATGAGCCCATTGAGGGGTCAGCGGGGTTCGCCGCGCAGAAGTTGCTGTTTTGGTGGTGAAAATATGGGACGGCGAGGTTTTAAACCATCAGATTCTAGGGGTGTAATATGGTGTAACCTATTTTTGGACAAATTCATATGAAAAACTGGGCAGACATGGAGAGAGCCAATCGAAAGCCAGGGTTTCTACTTAGGATGAAGATGTGGGAGCCTAACAAAAACTTCAATGCTTTAGGGGAAGATTTGGGCTGTGACCGTCTGTGACTTTTGAAAAAAGGGATGGATCACTATTGGACATGATATTTTTTTCACAAAATCCAATGATTCCCTGAATCGTGATTTGTGCCATGCAAATTGAAGATATGAGCAAATGATGATGGTCTTGTTGAGTTCTATAATCTATCAGAATTAGCCATTAAAGGCAGATGGGAATTCACCGGGAATTCTCTGATGAATTAGTGGGGACATGAAGTCAATAGAGAACTCCTGTGGGAAAAATATATCCACTAGCAATCATCGATCATATCGTGAAGAGCTCTTATGGGGGGGTTGTCGAAATGGGAGGATTCCAAAATCATCCAAGTTATTGAGCGTTTTGAAAAACCGAGAGTTTGCGATTGTTTTGGGCTAGCCAAATCGCAAGAAACACCCATACGGACCATACGGCTTCGGTTTTTCAATGTTTTTTTTTGGTTTAAACTCCCAATTCCAATCGATAATGATCATGTTCAACTCTAAAAGAGCAATTTTTTGGGCGTAGCACATTTTCAGACATAGCCACGTGGCCCTGGCCACGTTTCGTTGTTTGGATCGGTGTCAAACATTCCATCGGTGCTTGCTGCAGGGCCTGGTCAGAGCAGTTCTTCACCCAAGTGCGAGGCAGCATCCACAGTCTCATTGACTCACCGTGGATGTGAAGAACCAATATGGAAGTTTCCATAAATGGGGATACTCCAAAATGGATGGTTTATTTCATGGAAAATCCTATACAAATGGATGATAAATGGGGTACACCTATTTTAGATTCAAATCAATGTACATGATCAGCAGCATGGGCATCCTTTCAGGTGAAAAAAATGGAAGCCTAGAGGTGAACTTACGAACCCTAAGAAACAACAGTGTAGTACTAACTAGCACTGCTTCGGTTTCTAGATTTTATCAGAGTTGTTCTCCTCCTCCTCCTCCTCCTCCTCCTCGGCTAGCTGTCCTCCTCCTCCTCGTCCTCCTCCTCTAGTTTCTCCTCGACCATGTCTGCATCAACTTCCACCTCCACTTCCGCCTTGCCAACTCTTCGC
>Ga0126342_10018993_pt1 | contig 11731 bp, 7 predicted proteins | sample Cyp1metagenome_FD_92528 | JGI IMG/M metagenome (GOLD analysis project Ga0126342, IMG submission 92528) | Coral microbial communities from Lord Howe Island, Old Settlement Bay, Australia - Cyphastrea 1 metagenome | ecosystem: Host-associated > Invertebrates > Cnidaria > Coral ... | reverse complement strand
TGGCCGCCAAATGGCAGAAAATTGCTTCCAACAGGTTTCTGCTCTGGATCTGGCTCCAAAAGGCTCCTGGCCAGGATTTGGCCTAAAACGGCCGAGCTGGAGCTGATCTGGACGAAAGTATCGAGGAATGCTAACAACTAGCAACCGCCTTTACTTCGAGATACTTCAGCGCAGAGACAAAAAAAACCATGAGCATTGCTTTGGGGGCTGGCTTTCGTCCCCCCCCTTCTCAGGTATATATTATATTATATATATATTATATACATATTGTGTATATATATATATTATATTATATTATATATACATGTATCCGCTATTCTTGACATTTCTTGACGCTTACAACCTATAGTTCAAAACTTCCGGCTTTAGCAGGGCTTGGGTTCTACGTCCCCCAAAATGGGGGTGATCTCTTCAGATCATTGTCCGAACGGGTAAAACCCCACGGGTTTTCCCACCATTTTTTGGGTATGTAAAAACCCTGGGGCACGAAATCCCAGAGAATCCTAATATATAGAGTCCTGGATGCATATGAAATCCCATGAAATCCCATGAAATCACCATGAAATCACCATGAAATCACCATGAAACCCTATAAAGTCCCATGAAATCACTATCCGTGATGGTGAAATCCCATGTTTATATCATAAAAATCCCTATGAAATCCCATTAAATCATATTAGATCATAACTATATCATCATTTTTAGGCAAGGCCCGAAATTTTCCCATGAACCTGGGATCATCCCCAGGTTCAGGTTCTCTTGCCGTGACGCGGCAAGCGTCGCATCAAGCGCAAGGTGCACGTCCCCGCCAGGGGCCCCCAGGGATACAGTTCAAGGTTGGGTTTTGACTCACTAATGATGAAAGAAATACTACGGTAACGACATTTAAATATGTGGAGGGCGGGCCAGACCACAAGACCCCGGAGGTCGCATGAAATGTAGCGTACCTTCAATGGGTGGATTTTAGGCTGGTTTTTGGCAGGGTTTTGACTCATCCAATATACTGGGGACTATGAACGGGAAATCCCGTTACCGTTATAACGGAATGACAGGGATTTCGAATACTGCTCATATTAGACAATAGGGATATTGGGAAAATCTGGGAAGAGTCAGAATTTCCCTCCAGTAAACTAACTTATGGAAATCACCATTTTTCAAAGGTAAATCAACTATTTCTATGGACCATTCTCAATAGCTATGTAACAAATGACCAGAGGGCATACTGATTTTTAGCATCGAAGAATATTGAAGATGTGGATGTCACTTGGAAAGTGATGTCGGCTTGGGAAGTCTCTGCTTGCAACACTGATCTCAGCTCTCTGCAGACGACGGATGGACTGCTTGAATCAAACATGGGAAATCACCCATCTTCAAGAGCGAAATCCCCTCTGGTAAACAAACATAGCTATTGAAAATTGCCATTTATAGTTGATTTACCCATTGAAAATGGTGATTTTCCATGGTTATGTTAGTTTACCAGAGGGTACATGATTCTACATGACTCTACGCGCCCAAGAAATCACAAAGACATGACTCAGTTAAAAAGGGGGATCTGGACCAGGACCAAGATTGACCAAGTCCAGAAACCTGGAACATTTTTTTCAGGAATGTGCAGGACAATCACTTTTTTTGGTGATGAAACAGTGATCCCAGATTTGTTGGACGAATGTCATCTTGATTATTGCTGAAATCAAAATCCGAATTTGTTGCTTCAGCCCTCATTTTTCTCGCGACCAAACATACCCATTTTCTGTCCGTCAACTCCCCATCTCTGGTAATTAGACATCATTAAACCAACAATTTTGTTTGGTTTAGTCCTCACAAATCAGTTGGATCCAATTCGTTGTTGGCTCGATTCCCTTTTTTTTTAAGCTTATAAGATCCCCATTTTTGCTGGTCAAATTCCAATTTTGTCGGTTAACTTCCAATTTTTATTGACAGAACACAACCCTTCTTCTTGGTGCTTCACATTTTATGTGCTTGACATCCGCATTTTTTGTTGCTTACAGTAAATCATCATTGTTGGTATATTGTTGGTTAGTTAAATCACCCTGTTTGATGGTTAAATCACCATTTTTGATGGTCAAATCCTACTTTTTGTTGGTGAAATCACCATTTGTTGCCGCTGAAATCCACATCTTCGTTGCTTCATCGCGGCTCAGGTCCAGACCCCATTGTGACCCCATCTCTCTCGCAGGACTGGTAGTGGAAACGAATTTGGTTTCAACAGGTCAAACTTCGCGGGTTTACAATAGGCCAATCGTGTTCGTGTTCTAATATGTTCGAATCATAGACTAGTTGGATTAGTTGGAACTTAGACATCTATTTGTACTTAGGTGGATGTCTTTTACTGTTAGTAACTGGATTCGCCTGGAGTTTTGGTTTACCAATTCCATCCCCCTCATATAACATACACCCATTGTATGGCCCAAATATGTGTAGATCATCTACTAAAACACGGTTTCTGGATGTTTCTGGGGTGTGTTTTAATAATATTCGGAGGAATTGGATCCGTTCAACTATGATTCCTTATCATAGCTATTGTAGGAATAATAGTGTTGTTTATAATTGCCAGAACTGGGGGGGATTGGCGGGAGTTGGGTTGCAAACAGGTCTGTTCTTGTGGCGAAATGCTTTTGAGACGGGAGGCAACTCGTAGCTGTGAAGATCTATGGCGACACTTTTGGAATCTTTTGGACCTATTCGAATTGCAGAGGGAACTAGGAGGTACCTACCATATTAATAAGCCCTATATATATATATGGGCCTCTTTTTCAGGCCTATAATTTTTTCAGGATCCTGAAATTCCCATTGAAGTTATAAGTTGGGTTCGTGTGTCGCTGGGGATGGGCGAAAAGTTAGAGGATCATCCCACACCCAACTCACCCAACAGGCCGAGACGGTGGAAAGGAAGAAATCCCTGCGAGCGTAGCTTGGTCCAGCCGAGGATCTCCCAAGTTATGGCTGTTGGCTACATGGGGATGATGAAAAGGCATAAAATCATATAAAATCTCTTGAACTCGGGGTTTATCCAATATTTCCACCATTTTCAGTACCAAACTTTAGTTTTCAAAGGTTTCAATATGTTTCAGTGGGGATTTGAAGAATGGAGAGTGGAGACAGTTTTTAGTGCATTTCTTCGACATGTTTTTTTCGAGCTGCTTTCCCAAGTTCATCCGGTGTGTTGCTGAGGTTGAAGCATGCGAAACTTGTCCATGAAGGTTTGCAGGCTGACTTGTGAAAGGGGAGGGCTCACCGCTCACGCGTTCGGAATGCAAGTTGTTCTTAAATGGTCGATAACAAGATCCTTTGAACATCTTTGAATAAGTTAGAAGTTGAGCTATAACCCCATAAAACATCATAAAACTATGGTGTTTATAGTTTGATATATATATATATACACATTATATTCATATATATATATATATATGCATCATCAATCCTCATTCGCCCATAAAAAGGCTTGGACTTTCAGGATGTCCATCCCATCGTGGAGCCAGGAGGACCTCGCAGCCTTGCGCCGCGACATCGAGGAGCTCCGGAAAGCCAAGGGCTTGCCATCCGCTGCCACCGCGCAGCAGGCGTGGGAAAAGGTCGGGGATGGAGGGGTTTTTCAGGCATTTTTTGGAAAATATGGGGGATTTCCACCATGAAAACTGGGGGGATTTGACGATCAAATGGATTTCATGGGCGAGGTCGTGATTTCACGTTGACAAGGGGTGATTTCACCAACAATGGTGATTTAGCCATCACAAGTTCATTTCACTAACAATAATGGTGATTTAATCAGGGATACATTGGGATTTAGCCATCAAACATGTAACCGACAAAGATGGGAATATCATCATACATAATTAACATTTAAATATGAAACAGGACGATATATATTTGATTGATGATTTATGGTTAAATGTATAATTCAAACAGTAGAAATTTCGGAAATGATTGATTTTACTTGCAAGAAATTGGGCTTTAACCAGCAACACATGGGGATTCAAGCAGTGAGGGTTAGGATTTATTGCGGCTGATTTTTTTCAAACATTGCCCCAGTGGAATTACTTTTGTCTTACCAGGGAATAAACTGATTCACCAGTGGAATAAAAAATCGGGTGTAGCCCATTTTCGGTTATTTTCCGTCTTATGTAGTTGCGATTCTGGAGATGATTCTCCAAGTATATGTATTCAGGGTTCTCTGAAAATATGCTAACGCATTCCATGCAATGGTTGATCATCATCATTATTTTTCTATCTTGTGGCCAGAAATTGGTCGTATGCTCTAAACAAATATAGACAAAACCATATATATCCATATATATATATATATACATGGTTTTGTGTGAAAACAAGGCACGTTCCCCCACAAATCCCATGATTTCTCATCACTCATCATTTTCAAACGGCCATTTTATAGTTGTTTCATGTTGGTATATAAATATTAAACCATCCCCAAATTTACCATAAATGGCTTGGATTGAAGTCATCCCCAGTCATGCTAGGTGTATGGCACCCAGGGTTTCCCACATTATTGCAGTTATCATCAGTTATCCATTTTTCATCTATGATTGTTGGTTATATACCCATTAAAAAAATCAGTATCTATCATCATTGACCATCATTGTTCATTGGGTTTCCCACATTTCTATAATTTTCATATCCTGTGAATGATTGATGAGAATCATCAATCGTAATCATTACTATAGTACTATATGATATGGGGATTTCCTAAAATGGAGGTACTCCCAAATCATCCATTTATAATCATTTATATATGGATTTAAATCCATGAAATAAACCATCCAGCTAGTGTGGTACCCCCATGACTATGGAACCCCCATATATTTGTTCATGATATCTACACCGTGGGGGTATACTACCGTATAGTCCCACGTTTTCAATCACGTCATACAAAGAGCCAGCTGTCGGAGTAGGAGAACAGAGCTTCAGTGGCTTCACCATCGGGTGCAACACAGGCAAGGATAGAGTGGAGATATCACCAGAATTCCACGGTAACTTTACTACGGGATTTCAGACGTTGTTTTATCATGCTAGATTTAGATGGGCATACGATCTGGTTATAGTGGCATATGATATAATTAGTGGTTATATGTGGTTATATGTGGTTATCATGTCATTTTTTATCATGTTAGACTGTTAGATGGGCATTTAGTGGGTATATCACCAACAAAAAGATATGATCTGCTTGGTGGTTAGCCTTTCTTTTGTCCGCCTAGGGGAGGATCCCGGCGGATGCGGCTCAAGTTCCCTCGGACAACGAGGTGAGATCATGAAGGGTCTCCCGCTCCGGAGCTGGATTTTCAAATGCTGGAGGAATTGTTTCCCTTTAAAGGGTACCCTCTGGTAAACTAACATAGCTATTGAAAATGGCCATAGAAATAGTGGATTGTCCCATAAAAAATCGTGAGTTTCCATGGCTATTTTGACATAACCAGAGGGTAATGGGAGATATCTAACCCGGAGAAAACTCACCCAAACAAATCATGATGGGACTAGCGGACTGGCTATCGATGGGGACCCCTGATGCCATTCGCCAGTGGATTTGGGGGTTGGCCAGGCATGTGGGGAGAATAGGTCATATCTCATAGAAACAAGTGGCAGCCTTTCAAAACACATTTGAGAATCTAATCTTGAAATTTATTGTAGTTTATTGTAGTTTATTTATGTATAGATGGAATAATAGATGGAATCCAATCCTTCTTTATTGTTTGTACAAATGATTTGCCTATACTATCTATAAATGATTAGACGACATATGTTTTTTTTCCCCCGCAGCCCGCCATATTCGCTTCCCCCGTGGTATAAACACATGGAAGTGTGTGGTTTCAATGGTGGTTTCAAAAGTGGTTGGGGGAAATCATCCCCATACCCAGCCTTTTGGGACGGGCGAAGCCTCATTCATGACTTTTGGGTATCGGTATGGGTCAAATGTTGCCCCAAAACTTTTTTGTTTCTATTCGTAACGTTTTGGAAACAAGCCCATATCATGTTCATCATCGCGACTTAATTGTGAATGATACTATACATATGGAGGTTTCCTAAGTCATGGGGGTACCCCCAGTTCTCATCCAATTCATGGATTTTCCATGAAATATTCACCATCCAATGCTCGCTTGGGGTACCATGACTATGGAAGCCCCGCTAAGCTCAAGGACGGGCTCCAGACATCGGACCGCTGGGGAGCTGATTTCTGGTTTGTTGCGTTGGTTGTCTGTTTGAACAGTCCACAATATTGGCCAACATGTACCCAATAATCTCGAATTAATATGAATTAATGATATCCATTAACTATAATAACTATAATTAGTGATCATAATATCGATGTATTTACATCCATGGGCTATAGTGATCTATCCACAATTTCTACATCTGTCTTTTCCCACCCCGAGCGTTTCTTCCGGGTGTCCCTCCACGTGATCTTTGCGCAGGGGCCTGTGAGGACCGCTTCAGGTTTGGGGGCCTTGAGAAAGGGTCAGCTTTCTGGAAGGTAAAAGGTCGGAAATCAGCGGATGTAAGTGGTTAATAAGCAATGGTATGACCCACTGATTGATAGATTCTGATAGATGTTGATAGGATATCATAGGATACCAATATCCCCACATGTTTTTATGGTTGAAATATCCACTTACTAAATGGGATGCACATCCAAGGTGGGGCCCGGCGTTTCACTGGGTGAAATGATGGCGGCCTGGGGGGATATCTCCCATGGTGAAGCGCCACCTAGTGATTTTAAGATGCTTCTTTCAGCATATATGTTCCTCCTTCCGAATTAGAGGACTAGAATTGTTGTATTAATGGATATTAATGGTTTGGCTGAAGGGTGGCTGAAGCAAGAACTCGTCGAGTTTGGAGCACCATGGCCATGGACCTTGAAAAAGGGTCGGCACCTCCAGTTTTGTAGTTGGGTGATCCTCTATCAATTAAAACACAAAGGCGGATGCATGCTTGTTTGGGAACATCTGTATTTTTTTAGGGAACACTGACCTATAAATAGATCTAAAGTCCTGGGTTTGGAGTATTTCAGAAGTATTTCAGATGGATTACAGAAACTAGATGTCGGATGCAGAAACTGCAGGCGTCATATTCAGAAACTATTTTGTCGGATTCAGAAACCATTCTGTCATATTTAGAAACTTGGGATTCATTTTCAGAAACTAATCCGTGGTTCAGAGTGGCGGGTTTTAGGGTTGGTCCAGGGCTGCTTTAGGGCTTCTTTAGGGTTGCTTGTAGGGTGACAGATATTCAGATGTCGAACGAGGTGGCTCTCTGAGCAGTACATTGCTTCCCAGTTTCCAAATACACGCTTGCTAATGTCAACCCCGGATTTTTGTAGACCATGGTTTATTAATTAGGGGGGTACTTTCCAAATAGTCATTTCATCTGATACTTAAATGGTATTTCACAAATTAAACAACCGTTTGGGGTTTATTAATAGTTTCCGAAAACCCAAACCGCCAGTTTCCGAATGCAACGGTGACCACCCGTGGCCCAGTGGTGGTGAATCAGGTCGCTTTGCCCAACTGGTTCGAAGCCATTCCGGGAAGATTTTGGAGGCAAAGAAATTGCAGCAGCAAAATACCGAGGAAGGCAGCAAAAATCTGGGATATTTTTTAGAAACTGCTTAGTTAGAACATGTTAGAACATGTTAGAACATGTTAGAACTATATAACAGCTATGATTATGAGTAACTGACAAAATTATTGAAATACTACTTTAGTCTTTGCTTTGCCTTGGCCTTTCCGAGGTTGCACAAAACCTTCACAAGCGATAGGGGACGACCCTATACCGATACCCCATTTGTGATACCTCCGGGAATACTGAAATCCTCACAACCGATAGGGCACGACCCTAATTTGTGCATCGCATTAAATTATAATTTTGTCCGCTACTCACATAGTGATTGTTTATTTTCTCATCAACCAGTTTTTGTGACATTATCAGCTGGTTAATTAGTGTGTATTATTTTAATATACATATCAAATATACATATATATATATATCAATATATATTCTGGTACAATCCCTAATTGATATCTATTTCTGGCAGAATATAACCAACATGGGTGTGAAGATGTTGGGAAAGCCGTCATCCAATTGGTTTCTCATCTTTGTCGAAGGGTACGCTTCACCTGGTCAAGAGTACAGCGAATTACCTAGTAAGCCAAATACTCACCATATACCCAGCCTTTTTTTAGTATTTAACCTTAAACAAAGTAGGTAATTATTTGGTTCCATATATATATATATATATTGGTTATAGTTATATATATATAATATAATAGAATTATATATAATATACAGTATATATATTCTGTGTGTGTTGCCACCGATCCAACGAGCAAACATGGGTGTCAAAGATTCGCCATATGAACGTTTGGCGTTGCTTCGTCGGTAAATCTTCTCAGAAGCTACTCCCTTTTTGGATGGTTTTTTCTTTGTAATTTCATGTACCTTTTGGTAATTTAACGTAGCTCTTGGAAATGATCAAATAGTTCGTTGCTTGACCGAACGTCAAAATGGTGATTTTCCATAGCTAGGTAAATTTACCAGAGGGTCCAGAGGGTAGTTTCTCATTTTTCTGGGGAACAAATCCAAAACTTTTTCATGGCTATATCCCCCATTGTTGATTGAAGAGCCGAATCCCCTAGTTCTAGCTCGTTTTTTCTGGCAAAATCAAGCTGTTCAACTCTGTTCAATGTTTATATCATGTTATATCAGGTAATTTTCTATGTTTGATTGTTCTGTAAATCAATGATTTCCCAGTGTTTGCTGCTTAAGTCAGTAAGTTGATCCAAATTGTTTCAAGTTTCAAATGATCAATGGTTAAATCAGGCACTTGGTCTCTTTTTTGATTGCAAAATCAAACCACATCATCTAAAGTCGAATTTCCTGTCCAATTTTTTGTGAATCTAGCACCTCTGGTGGTAGCCCTTCATTCTGGCTTCATTTTTTCGGCCGTGGTGTTCCCCTGTTCGCTTTCCGACACCGGTCGGCAGGGTGTGCAGAAGTCCAGCTCCGCAGGCTTCGCCATGATCGGAAGTACCAAGGTGTGGAGGGGATGGATCCTTCGACTTTCAGAAAGGGGGACTTCCTTCGTCAAATCGGTGCAGGATGGGTCTCTCCAGTGATGTTTGTTGGTTTAGAAGCCTATCCAAATGTAATCGTAATTAAGTATCATACATCATGTTTATTATATGGCTATGGATCAATACCTATTAAAACCATTTTTAGTGGGATGAACATCCATTTACCAGCTATTTTGGGGTTCACTAGGTACCAGGGTTTTGACCCATCCCCATATAGTTATAAACCAACTTAGCAAACTATGGGGCCCCATCCTGTGGCATCTAGAATTCTAGCTGGTTGATTGGTAAACCACCAGTCCCCGCAATTCGGAATCCAATGCCTTGGCATCCAGTGAATCTTGGTGGTACATAGAATTAGCGATGAATCATGTGGATTTCGCCGTTTGAAGGCGACAATTGATGCCTTCACTACGATTACTTGGGGAACTTCGCCCAATGGGCGGAGTAAATTTAGAGGAAACTCGAAGAATAGTTGCAAAAAATATCAAAAAATCGTAGAGTTCTGGTTGGTGGTTTCAAACATTTTTTTATTTTTCCATAATATATAGGATAATCCTTCCCAACTGACTTTCATGTTTTTGAAGATGGTTAAAACCACCAACCAGGTACAGTTGCATCTTGTTTTTTTTGGGGTCAACAACAATGTCGCATCATTTCCAAAGACTGAGGGATCATCGGACCCTCGGAGAAAAACAAATGGCTCGGAGACGGCATCATCTCATGGCATCATCTCCAGATTTTGGTGCAAAGAAATGATGGTGTCCAAGCCCAGATGAGCAGTCCCATAGGATCCATGGTGCTGGTATATATGCTAACATAAAAGGGGTATATTGATGGTAAATGTCACCATATATAGCATACATGGATCCTATGGGAGTGTTCAGAACCACAAAATCCACATTTTGTGGTTTTGTGGTTGTTGATTGCAGGGATACTATATCGAATGTCTTGGGGAATTGTGGACCATCCATGAACAGGGACAAAAATCTATTCACCATTAAAATTAAGAGTCCCATATCATTCATCATTCCACATCATTTGATACCCTCTGGTAAACTAACATAACTATGGAAAATCACCATTTTTAATGGGAAAATCAACTATAAATGGTAATTTTCAATAGCTATGTTAAATTACCGGAGGGTACCCCCCGGGTTTGGTGATAGCCAGCTCCGGATTCCACAGGCCTTGGACAAGCAGAGGAGGGAGCTGACGAATCAGGTGAAGACCTTGAAACAGGAGGTGCCAATGACCCGACGGGTCCAGGGGTCCGACGGGTCCGACGGCCAGGGGGAAGCCGACTGGGTTCACCCCTTTTTCCGAGGCCAGTGGGCCCAGTGGCCTACCAGGATGGTACCTCCAGGTTTCCAATTTTTCGTTTTTTTTTGGGTTGCTATATAGGTAAGTTTGTCAAAAATAAGCCATAAACATAACTAGGCCCTGACTAGGCAAAGTGTTGCATTTATGGTTGATATATCTGCGTATACTTAATAGTTGGATAGGGTTACGTTAACATGTTACAACATGTTACTGATACAAACCAAACGATAGGATTACCCAGAAAATACCAATGACTCATGGGTTAATTACCCGTGGGTTAAAAGTTTTGCGGATCATCACAGTGGTGTTAAAAATCAGTCATTGGACTTGCAGGTTTAGATAGGTTCCTCTTGGTTTTTAACTAAACCAACTAACATTTATGCAAAATATATAGATATATTCTAAACACAGTTGTAGAGATGGGTTATATAAGCTTGCAACTGAGGGTCTCTAAAACTGTGGTTTTGCATCGTTTAACACATCCTACAATTGTGATATATGGATGACATACACTGGCAAAATCGACCACGTCCTTTGGAAAGTCTGGAAAGTTTGGCCTGCAGAAAATATGGATTTCACCTCGAGAAGCATGTCGGTTAGCCGGTTCGCCAGGTTAGCTGTGCACTGGTTCGCTGTTTTTTCCCTCTCAGGGTTGTCAGCCTGTGGATGATTGCGAAATCCTGCACCAGTTGGGATGGTAGAAAGCCTATACCCTCTGGTAATTTAACATAGCTATGGAAAATCACCATTTTTAATGGGAAAATCCACTATAAATGGCCATTTTCAATAGCTAGGTTAGTTTACCAGAGGGATAAATCATGGGATGTTTACCACCTATGAACTGGTGCAGGATTTCGCTGCCCCATCCACCGATTTCTCACCGGTTGGTTGCTTGGCCGAGATTTTACCAGGTGCAGAAGAAAAAGAAGCGCCATGGCAACATCAACCTGCCTTTAACGGGGGGCCCCCAGAACCACGAAATCGCGAAGTTTGTGAACATAACTCAGACATACTCAGACATAACTCCAATTTAACATGAATTAAATGGTCTATGATACTTATATAACCTGGTTGATTGGTGTCAAATATTTTCTAAATTTTCCATCATATATGGGATGTCATCCTTCCCATTGACTTTCATATTTTTCAGAGGGGTAGGTCAACCAGGTCAACCACCAACCAGTAACTGATGGTTAATCTAAAGGTCCTTGTAAGGAGTTTTAATTGCGAAAGCCGTGCATGTTATGTTGGAAACCCTCGCGAAAGTTTTTTTTCGAGTTCGCGAAAGTAAAATTTTATTTCGCGAAAGT
>Ga0126342_10018992_pt1 | contig 11731 bp, 10 predicted proteins | sample Cyp1metagenome_FD_92528 | JGI IMG/M metagenome (GOLD analysis project Ga0126342, IMG submission 92528) | Coral microbial communities from Lord Howe Island, Old Settlement Bay, Australia - Cyphastrea 1 metagenome | ecosystem: Host-associated > Invertebrates > Cnidaria > Coral ... | reverse complement strand
GGGATGGTCGTGGTTGAGGTCCGGCAGGGAACACTGAGCATGGATGGTCGTGGTTGAGGTCCGACAGAGAACACTGTGGATCGCGGGTCGCAGTTGGACGAGGAGGACGAGGAGGACGACGAGCAGGAGGAGGAGGAGAGGAGGAGGAGGAGGAGGACGAGGCAGGAGGAGGCAACTGACATAAAATCTAACAACCCTCACCTGGCAGGTGGGGAAAAAATCGCCTAAACATGGGGATAGCAGGGGAAAATAACCTGATTAGGAATTAAAACCAAACTAGGAAATCAGGGCTTACTTTGAACCAGCCAAAATTCGCCAGTGAAACGCCATGTTGGACGGCTCGGCCCGCTGCCAAGGAATCGCCCGGCACCTTTGTCGCGAAGCCCGAGCTGAAAGGTGGCGACGCATGGTACGTGGGGCGACCCGACATGGGCAGCTTTGTGCTGCTGGAGGCAGGGCCTGGCAGGGTGTCCAAGGAGGAGGTATCCCCTTGTAGCCACTCGGACTTGAACCGCCTTACCGTTCACCAGTTGACTCACTGAATCTCCATTTTACTCTGAAATATCCTGACACATGTGACACTCTCTCGCTTCTGTACTTGCTTAAGCGGTACCCAGGTGACTGGATATCCGGAAAAGCCCACCGTAGAAATGACTTGAAATGAGAGTCCCTTGGGTTCGAAGGATGTGGGTCAAAATGGAAGACCGTTAAGGGGACCACAGATTGATATTAGTCTAGTTTAGTACTAACCATCCAATTGTTGGGGTACCTAATGACTTGACCCATACCCATGTGTATAAGATCTATCTGAAATATTGCAACTGCCAAACATGCAGAAAAGTAATGAAAAGTATAGAGCACAGTCAAAATTCATGGATGTCCGGATGCAGTCAGCAAACGGTTGACCCATCAAAGTAAAGTTGTGCCAGCACCGTCCAAAGTGCACGGCGTGTGGGTCTAGATGTATGATGATGTATGCAGATTTATCCTCACCCGAACTTCAATTTATTGAGTTAGAAATTAGAACGCCAAAAATGATCCGTAATCACTAGTAAGAATCATCCCAGCAACCCCCAGCCATCCAGCAACCCTACGTAAAACGCACCAGTGGTTGGTTACAGCTCCCTGGTTTTGTGGGGCGAAATTCCCAGGTTTTGGGGTAACTGATCTCACTGCAGCAGCTGACAAGGATGCCATATGGATCGACCCCTCGCAGAATCCCAAGGGCATCCAGGGGCCAGGGGATAGGAATTCGATAAAATTCGCCTATCTACCAGGCCTGAGAAGAACTGATGAAATCTGCTGGTTGGTGGTTTGGAACCATGGAATTTTATTACTTTCCCATCATATATTGGGAATGTCATCACCCCAACTGACTTTCACTCCATGATTTTTCAGAGGGGTAGGGTTCAACCACCAAGCAGTATCTTTGTTTGTTCTCAGACATAAAACATCTGGTTGGTTTCTTTAATCACCAAATCTCCATTAGATCACCCTCAAATCCATACGAACTGCCCAACTGGACCTTTCCTTCACGACGGTTGCATTGCCACAGGACACCAAGGGCTTGACCCGCCTCTGTGGCAAGGAGGTGTCCTCCGTTTGCTGGAAAGAGGCCCCTGGGGAACTTGTCCTCGTATGGTGATGTTGTTTGTCTTGTTTTCCGGGATGGGGGTGAGTTAACCATTGCATAATTCGTGTAATTTGATGTAATTTGTATAGAAACCACCATGGCTTGTGGATATAGCTGGGCCCCGGCTAGCTAAGTTGGTTGTGACTAACATCTTCGGAATGTGTGTGTGGTTGATATATCAAGAGTTATACACTGGCATTAAAAACAACGAAACTAGCGTTCGGGGGCGCCACCTAATAGGGGGAAGGGGTTCATCAGAATTATTGGATTGTACAAAATTGTACCATATTGTGCATACCCACCAGTTGGTATACTATTCCCAGGTTTGAGATGGATGATTCTTTGTTTTTTAGTCGTCGGGAACCCGGAACCTTGATCATGTTCTGGGCCGCTGCTGTTACTTTCTGAGCCAAGCGTGGTCTATGCAATTCTTATGGACACTCTGAAAGAGTGTTGACAAAGAATGGGGAAATCCGTGTTGGTTGACCTAAAACATTGCAAACTGCATGGACTCAGATGATTTGGATTTGGTATGCATATGTATGCATCATCAAGAAAACATAGAAAAGTCAATCCCTCCTGAAAAAGTGATGCCTGGTATTTTTCTATCTGTTTGGGGATGACTACAATGTGGTGCCCACCCAGTCACTAGTTGGTAAAATTACCCCCATTACCTATAGATTCATGCTTTCCATAAGCCACAGTTTTCCTAGTCATATACCGTCTAAAATCTTTGAGAATAGTTGCAGTGTCAACCATCTATAGTATAAACCAGTGTCAACCATATACATCCTGGTTTCTTTCCTGGTTTCCTAGTCATATACTATACCGCCTAAAATCTGCTGGTTGCGGGTTTGGAACATGAATTTTATTATTCCCATCATATTGGGAATTTCATCATCCCAACTGACGAACTCCATGATTTTTCAGAGGGGTAGGGTTCAACCACCAATCAGATTTAGATGTATATTATAGATCCATTACCATAGTTTTCCTAGTATAATGTCCATTGCCTATAGATTTATGTTCCATAGATTCCCTAAAATCTGGTTTGCAGATGTCGAATCTTGCTGGCCGCTGGAGGCTTCCTGGTTGATCAACGGCCGGAACCTCGGATCCGTAACCTGAGTTCTGACAGGTTCCGGTGTGGTGGTTCATGCCAGTTGGTAAATGGATACGTCTAAGAGTCGTGTATACCCTCCAAATACCCGGCCTGGTAAACGTTTACATAGCAAACTGGAAATTCACCATCTTTTTGAAAGGTAAATCAACTATTTCGATTAGGGCCATTTTCAATAGCTATGTTAAATTACCAGAGGGTAACATGTTTTATAGGGAAAATGATGATAAACCATCTAAAATTTGGGGTATTGATTTTTTTCAGACACACATTAAAAATGGCTTTTAACTGCAGTTATAAGTGGGATATGAGAAGTAGAGTTAATGAATCCACTTACAAGTGGGGTTATAACATGTTATAACCTATTTGGAGGTGGGGGTACCCCTAAATCATCCATGTTTATAGGATTTTCCATTATAAACCATATAAACCATCCATTTTGGGGGTACCCCCATTTATGGAAAACCCCATTTACTAAGTGGGATGAAGCACCAAGTGGCTATCATCCCGATAGCCACCTCGTAGTCTCACAGCTTTGATTGGATAAAGGGTAGGTTCATCCGCGTCCGAAGAGGCGACCCCAAACTAAATCTTGTGTTTTAGCTGTATGACTTTTTATCGACCATTTGACCCTGGTTGACGATTGAAATTCCGACTTAGCTACCTCTTGGGCGACAGTTGTTACAGTTGTTCCAGTCGCCGCCTCTAATCAAAAAGGTGTGCAAGCATCGTCACAGGGTCCCTGTGGCACTAGTGAATCCCTTGAGCAAAAACGCAGATGTTTTTTTCGCTTTCTGAAATGGATGATTCCAAGACCCCAAGTGTGTGAATTCCAAAATGTAAGATATATATTGATGGTTGGCTAAGACCCCGATATTTTTCCTTACACCAACTTTTTTTGATGTAAGATATCATTTAAAATAATGTTCTGAACCCAACATGGGCGGTTTAGTGCTGGAACAGATCCTGTAGGAGGACGTGCCATTGGGAGGTCCACAAGTGTCAACTTATTCCAGGGGAAATTGTCCCACCTATTTGTGTGTATGCCTAAGAAACGGAACCCAAAATCCCATTGTTCATCATGGTATTCTCATTAAGATCTGATTTATGTAATTATTGCGACAAAGCCGAGGTGAAGATGAGGTCAGCTCATTGATCTTGGCGCTTCCCGTGGCGCAAATCCGAGCCTTGCTGGTTCCTCGGACAGAGCACGTGGGATAGACGCAGTTTTTCTCCGTTTTTGCATGAGCCCAAATTGGCCACACCAAAATTTACCCAGCACCAACAAGATAGCAAATATCCAGCAGTTGCTATGGGGAATCTCAAGGCAAAGGCTTCCAAGGCTTCCCGCAAAGATTTCGGTTCAGCATCAAAGAGCATTGAGTTGGCCCTTTGCCCTTTCGAGCAACATGAGTTTTCTAGTGGCTTCCAAACGCCACTTTTGGGGTCTAAATGCCAGGCGCCTGGCAGTTTGGAAGAACTTCTGCCCAAAGAAACGCTGGACAAGGACTTTGAAAAGGCGAGACCTTCACGGACGCTGCTGGGTGTTTTTTTTTGTATTCTTTCTTGGTGAAACAAAGTCAGTTTTAGATGGTCTTTCACTGAAGAAACCAAATGGTTATTGTAGAACTTGAAGAACCCAAATGCCTTGGTGGTCTATATCTGGATTTCTCTGAACATAAAACACCTCGAAATTCAATGGTTCATCATCACCTTTCATATTTACTTGTATTTTACTTGTTTGTGTCTGGGGTATACATCATCTTTCAGACACGCCCAAGTGTCTGTGTTGATATGTTTTGTTTTTACACACACACGCGGTTGATGACCTAAAAGGTTCAGATGCGGAAGAAGACCGAACAGCAAAATGGAAGTGGTGTTTAGTTTCAGGTGATATGCAGGTGATTGTGTTGATCATCAATGACATTGAATGGATCCTTTAACAGTCTGACGCGCACATCCAACCAGTACAGATCCCTTTTGATTGATACCCCAATCAACATGATTTCTTTTTCAAACATGTCAATCAATGTAAAGCAGCCCATTGTTCAGTGTTTTAAAATGTTTTAAATATGGCTTCCCCAATGTTTCTTTTAACATTTCAATGGCCACAAGGTATGGTGCATACCGCTGCATACCGAGAAATCCCCTGCTCAATGGGAATTCCAGGATCCTAAAATGGAGGTACTGTACCATATTTCTGGCCATATTTTGTGGGGATATTCCCTGAAATTTAGGCCTTATATAGGCCTTATATATGGTAGGTACCTCCAATCAATCGGTTCCTGAGTCATGGCCAGTGACCTGTGTTCTCCTCCACCATCTGACAAATCCAGGGCCGTGTGGCGGCCGCCTTTGCGTTCCCAGAGAGTCTGATGCTGCCGTTCTGCCTGGCATTTGATGCTTGGTGATGACGGTGATTGAGATATGGGTATAGGTTTATAGGTCAAAACCCTATACCCCTGGTGGACATCAAAATAGCTGGTAAATGGGTGTTCATTGCCCTAAAAGGTATCTATAGGTATTGATCTGTAGCCATATAAGGTTCCATCATAAGGTTTCATCTGGCGTTTTTGCCCATCCACATCTGAGGCCCGGATACTTTGCAGAGTTTGATGGCTTGTAAACTGAAAGAGTTTGCCCATAATGATCATAACACTGCATGTTCATGTGAACTGCCACAAGGGTTGGCTTTGGTAGTGTCTCTTTTGGGGATGTGTGTGCACAATTTGATGTGGATAGACACCCCACAGGACTGGATTGAATGCAAACATCAACCGCAGAAACTAAGCATTTAGATGTAATATTAGATGATCCAAAATAGGGACATAAAGAAAGCAACCCGTGTGGCGATGGTTCTAGTCACCTCAATCTTTTCGCAATCACTCATATGATTCTTATCCCAAAATGATCCCATACTCATCCTTTAGTTGTCCCTGTATATAATTCGATATTTATCATGATTTGGCTTACTTTCGAATAGTGTACCATGGTAGTGAAAAGTCACCAGTGTTGCTGTAATGTATTATCCAAGTTACGTGAGTATATATTGGGGTGTTGTTCCAATTTTTAACCAGTATAACCGTAGTCATAGGGGTTATGTCCCAACTTCTGAGGGTTAAAATCCCATGGTTTTTTTCACCATGAAATGTCGCAGCGGTCAAGTATCCTGAAGCGCAGTCGCGAGGTTAAAGATTCTCCCATCTCCTTAGTGCTCAACGACACCTCACGAACTTCTGGACCAGACGGCGAGGCTGGTGGATGCGCTGAGGGGGCTGCTTAGGGCGCCAAGTGCACTGGTATCTCTGCGGCGTGAAACTGAAACTTGGGAATTGCCATGCTGGGTACGAACTGATACACCAGTGGCTGTAGGGACAACCCAATCTTCAGACAAACCCAAATGTAGATGGACACAAACCCTTACATCTGGTATTTGGTACCGTATGTATACATGCGCATGCACATCTATTTTGGATTATCAATATTGGCCATTTCAGGAACCTAAATTGGAGGTACCTACCATATAAGGCCTATATATATAAAGCCTATGTAAGGGAATATCCCCACAAAATACGGCCAACAATATGATACTAAGGTACCTCCATTCCTGAACTTCCCATTGAGACTTTGGCACATTTACATCTTCAGATACATCCTCCACACATTATGAGCTCCCTGCCGCAAGGGTCCGGAAGTTTGGGTGGTGCAAACCACCACGGAATGGGCTGCGGACTGCAAGAAGGCAGAGACCTCCGAAAACGAGGCGCCGGGGCTGCGGCGACTGGAAATGGGGGGTTTAAAACCTGTGGGAAAGATTGGAAAAGGTTTAAACCATGGGTTTCTCGGTCCTTTTTTTCAGAATTTCGGTTGCCGAAAAGGGATACATCTTGGCAACTGTTTTTGCAAATATACCATACATGAAGGACAGGTCGACTCTAAACCATGTAAAGATGGCTGGTTAGATGTTACTGAAACCATACCTTCGTTGTGTGTCTATAGCTCCAAACGGTTGGCCACCGACAATGAGGACTAAATGAGCTGATCTTGGTGCTGTTGCAGGAACCTGCCCGGACTTGTTTCACAAGAGTGTCGATTCGTAATCTTCTACCCATCAGGAAGTCAGGTTTCGCCATCAGCTTATGTTCCATCTACAGAGATGAGCCCTTTCGACAGCCACCCATTGAAGATTAGGCAGTTCCAGTCAAACAGAGGGTTTGATGATTAGATGTTAGATATAATAAATAAAGTTGCTATCAGCCAAACTGAGGATGTCATCAAATCATTTGAACATGGTGGCCCGCTCCCAAACCCATTGGCTTCTCACCATGCATGCGAGGTATTCCCCTGGGTCAGTCTTGGATGGCTAATTATTTTAGTGTTTTGATATTTGCTCAAAAATGCGCGATCTATTTACCAGCAAAACAGTTCATACTTTTCAGGGTATATCTTATACTTAGAAGTGCAGTTCAAATTTGTAAGTGGATAGGAGCCATGTACCTGGGGCATTCCGACGCCAGATGTGTCGCTCGTTGTTGGCAGAGTTCCTGCGCATCGTGGGAAAAGCTGCAGCCAACGTGGACCATCTGAAGGCGCATGCAGCCAAGGAACGATGGCCAGAAAAAAAACATCAAATTGCGATGTCCTTGTTTTATAGGATTTAAGCAACCATTCAATGGTGATTCAATGGGAGTTTCAGTCAAGCTGAGGCACTCCGGGTATAAGTTTATCATAATGAGGCACCTACCAACCAAAGCTCTGGGTTTCACCTTGTAGGATTCCAGCTGTAGGTGCTCTTCATGGTTTTGCAGCCAAAGCAGTTAGTTGTGTCTTGACTTTAAAAGGAATCCTGGTTAGATCCTTATATCCCCAATACTATAGCTGATTGGTGGTTTGTAACATGTTTATTTTCCATAATATATGGGACAATCCTTCCCATAGCATCATTTTTGATACATTTCATCGCATGGTCGTTGCTGGCCCCATTCTCCACCGGTGCCAGGCGATTCATTGGCTCTACGGGGACGGTGACTATCAGCTGCCCCAGGGCTGCGCGGTGGATCCGCGGCGGCGTCTGTGTCTCTGTGGGGACTGGTGTTACAACGGCCGCGTGGAAGGGGCGTTTTTGATCCTCGGACCCCGAAAAGGCTCCACGGACTCCACGGAGGGGGAGGGGATGGATGAGTTGATGATGGTTGATACATGTTGATACAGTTCCATGGGAGTATAGTTCTGATGAGAATATGATAGTTGAGGGATGAGGGGTTGATGAATGATGTGAAAGCCACCAGGATGGGAGTGTGAGAAACAAGTACAAACTGTGACTACATAACTCAGGAAGATTAAAAGAAACAAGAACATGATGTGGAAGATAGACCGATTTAAATGAAACCATGCGGGAAAATTGACGTTTGAAAATCTGCACCAAACTGTTGTGGGCACACAGTGGCCATGAATCCGGGATTGATACCCAGTGTGCCACCTCTGCCGAGAGGTTTCCCGTGACTTTGCAAGACAAAAGCTCTTTGGCATGGGGATTCTTCTGCCACCCATGAAATGTGTAAGGTCTTTCTCATCTAATCCCATATCTTCGCGATAGCCATTCCAACTATCTACATAAAACAAGTGTATCATGATGAAATATTTCGCGATACACAGGGAAAACTGGCCCTTCCAGTCATTCATCTTTCTCAATCTGTATGGATGGCCGTTTCCAGTTAGTGTATGTTAGGTGTTTAGATCTTTGCAGCTCAAATTGACACCAAGGAGCGGCGTGAAAGCCGCCACGTGCCTTGCGGAGCTGAAGGCGGAGTGAGCCGAGCGGTGGAAAAAGGACCGGACAGCGAGAGTGGCAGGGAGACTCCCATGAAAATATGAGGAAAATGCTGATTTTATGGGATTTACCCTCTGGTTATTTAACATAGCCATGGTATAGATGGCCCATAGAAATAGATGGTTTACCGAACTTAAAAATGGGTGGATCTTTCCATGGCTATGTTAAATAACCAGATGGTAACCCAGAAAAGTGGTGATTTCATGGGAGTCCAGCAATTGAAAATGAAGATTTCATGGGATTTCATGGGATTTATGATTTAACCAAGGAAAATGCTGATTCGATGGGATTCGAACAATGGAAAAAATGGGTGATGTCATGGAATTTTCACCAACGAAATTGGTGATTTACAATGGGATGTCATGTGACCTAATGGATCTTAATGGGATGTATAGCCAACTTTCTTGATAATCTGGTTGGTGGTTTGGAATATTTGGATTTTTTCCCCATCATATTGGGAATGTCATCATCCCAACTGACGAACTCATATTTTTCAGGAGGGTTGAAACCACCAACCAGTAATTTATGGGTGTGTCTGAAAAGAGGGGGATACCCACAGTCATAGCCATTCGAAAAAAGGGGGACATGATCATCATTCATTGGAATATGGGGCCTATGTTCAGACAAACCCCATCAGGTCAAATGAATACCCTCTGGTAAACTAACATAGCTATGGAAAATGGCCATTTATAGTGGATTTTCCCATTAAAAATGGTGATTTTCAATAGCTATGTTAGTTTACCAGAGGGTAAATTGTGTTTAACCTAGAAGAAATGATGTTAATGGAATTCCAGCAACAATATTCAGATGTTTAGGTATTGGAAATTTACAACCAACCAGCAATATTGTTCAGTATTACATATATAATTGTATTTTTTTATCTTATGGGATATCATGGAACTTAATGAACAAGTTATTTCATGGTTAGCACCCAATGATGGTGCTTCCAACGGGATACCACGACCATCGTAGAGATACATGAGGAATCATGGGATTAGATACCTTATCTTGGGACAGAAGATGTTGATGGCAAGAACAGCTAAGTGACGCGTTTTTCGTGATTATGGCCGATCATATCTCAAGAATGAAATGCGTGAAATGAATTTGCCATTGGAATCGCGAAGTGAAGAAATGCCCGGAGCCTGTATAATGACCCATTTGCATATCCATTTGCTAGTCTTATGGCTCGCCAAAGTAGGGTGTCCATTCTTGGTCATTTGTGTTGTCCCTAAGAAAATAAGTGGTTGGGAGCGTTTCCGGTCTTTTGGAGAGACCAGCGCTACCTTTTGAGGACTTCTTTGCGGCATATTTCGGAGATTAAGTATCTTCTAGTGAAGTATAATAGGCCACAGGGCGGTACACTGAACTACCAGGTTCTAGTTTTGTTTGCTGGTTACCATTCCAATAGATCACTCCTTGGCCCACTCCGCCACCTAAAGATTTGAGGTGTATGACCTACCCATGACCGAGAACAGCGTGTTCTTTTCCGAGGCGTCTTGGCGAGAGCCCTTTCAAACAGTGGTGCTTCAACCAGCAAAGAACAGAAAATCAATAGGAACCCATAAAAGGGAAAGTGGTGTGTTTTCGCTTCCTATTGTGAAATATGGGTGTTTTTGTCCACTGCTTGGTTACTTAATAGGCGGGCGTTGTGGCTTCATGCCCTGGATAGAATCTATGACCGAAAATAGGGTACCCCTGAGTTGAACGGATCATCATCATGTCGCTCAACACATTGGAATATCACACATTCACAAGCACCTATTTTGTTGAGTTATTGCCTATACATCCCACTATATCACACATGCTCCTTTTAATAAGGTTGATTTTATCTTTGCAGCTTTGTTTCTTGAGTCCGCACATAGCGAGTCCAAAGCTTACCCAGAACATCCCAGAACTTTGTTGGTCAAATTACCATGGATCATAAAGTCATTTAATGTCCCAATGTTTGTTTACATATCCTCTATGTAACTATGGCCATTATTCCGTGCATCTTTCCTGCCCTGCGTTCAGATTCACTCCGCTCAGATGGGGATGCTTACCCCCACTTGCATTGCTGGCATCTAGACTCCTTTCCCAGAATCACATGGAAACCGCAGCCATTTGTATTTGTATATATATATATACATAGAAATATGTGTATATATATATGTATATATATACATGACTTAGTGGGTAACCTAGGGCGTGTAGGGCCTATTAACCACTTGCCATTCCTACAGCAGGCCTTTGCCTTCGCGTCCTTCTGCCACCTACATCAGGTGGGGCAGTATACATCCGAGACCTTGGCTACTGTAGTATGCTGGATGTCTACAAATGGCATGGTGTGGTTAAAACAATAATAAACCACCTCTTTTTCGTGGCTTATACCACCCATAAAAATGGTGATTTTGGGGATGGTTTATTATTGTTTTAAGCACATTATACTAAGCACATCTACGAAACTAAAACATGTTTTTTTGGAGAAGATCCAAGAATGTGAATGACGCAAGGAACTTGAGGATCAACAAGGTCACGCCGATTTGAAGTCCATAGCTTTGCTACGAATGAGTAGACCATGCTTGGGTCACCATTTACATGTTGAAAGAGTGGTCATGTTTCAGCCAAGTGGTCGTGTTGTTGCCTCATGGCAAGTTGTTTTCAGCCAATTCTCCAAGTATGAGTGAAAAAAACATAAAGAGTTGTCATTGCCATTGTCATACTTGATTATTGGGTATAGCCCCACTTTGGGATCCCATCTCTATTGTTGGACAAATCCCAATTTCTGTGTTGGTTAAACCAGCAGTTTTTGTTTGACCACTAAACAGAAATCTGACCAATGGATTGAGAAATCTAGAGATTTGACCCAGTTTTCTTTGACCAAGAACCACTTACCCTTTGGTTATTTCTTACATAGCCATGGTTAAGCCATGGCCCTAATCGATTGATGGTTTACCGAACTTAAAAAGTTGGTGGATGTTCCATGGCGAACTGTTAGATAACCAGAGGGTTTTCACAATATATTCACCATTATTCACCATTATTCACTATTATTCACCATTATTCACCATTATTCACCATTATTCACCATTATTCACCATTATTCACCATTATTCACCATTATTCACCATTATTCACCATTATTCACCATTATTCACCATTATTCACCATT
>Ga0126342_10018991_pt1 | contig 11731 bp, 7 predicted proteins | sample Cyp1metagenome_FD_92528 | JGI IMG/M metagenome (GOLD analysis project Ga0126342, IMG submission 92528) | Coral microbial communities from Lord Howe Island, Old Settlement Bay, Australia - Cyphastrea 1 metagenome | ecosystem: Host-associated > Invertebrates > Cnidaria > Coral ... | reverse complement strand
CTATCTAGCTATCTATCAATCTATCTATCTATCTAGCTATCTATCAATCTATCTATCTATCTAGCTATCTATCAATCTATCTATCTATCTAGCTATCTATCAATCTATCTATCTATCTAGCTAGCTATCTATCTATCTATCTAGCTATCTATCTATCTATCTATCTATTTATCTAAAAAATGTCATAAACCCTAGTTGTTGCCTTTATAACCTAACTTGACTAACGACCTGTTTTACTATAGTGAGAAACCTCACAACTGTCATCGGTGAGCGGGGAACTGTGCACATCCGAGCTGCGCCTGATAGGAGGCCCGCTGGAAGCCACTCATGCCCTGCACTTTTCTAGCTGGTGTAACCTGAGCCCATCTGCAAAACAGTGATCAAAGATGGTCAAAGGCCGCCAGGCGGAGCCTTCCCACAACTTTGCAGGCACCACCAGGTAACACACAGCAACAGGCTCCTCTTTGATTCCTTTCAGGGTGCTCAGGCACAGCATGTGCTAAGCCAGGGCTTTGCTGCTCCTGCTCAGGTGCGAAGCCAAAGGACACCAGCTGCTGCTCCTCCTCAGGTGCTGCCATGAAGTCAGGTGCGCTTTGCTGCTTTTCCTCTTCTTTAGCAGTCAGGAGCCAGGAAACTTTGCGTGTAGCAAAGCGGCATATATGCATTTCATCTGGCGGACAGTTTTTTTTCGGGTCTCCTCATGGTTTTGCATGCTGAATTATCCGCTAATTATCTAATCCAACTATCTATCTATCTATATATATATATATATGTACATAATATATATATATATAAATATATATACATATATAATATTGTATATATATATATCCTCAAAATGGTTGGTTTATACAATCTGGTTTTATACCCTACCCATACAAAGTGGTCTTCCCCTAGGTGCCCCCTAGCCTTCAAACAACTTTGATAACGAACTGGGGCACCACCATCATCCTTTGATAAACCACCCTAAACTCATACCATGTTTTGGCATAGTTCAGAACTACAATCCCATTATCATCCCATTAAAAAAAGTAAAACAAATCCCATGAAACCACAACTTTCCCAAATTGATTGATTCAGAATACCAATTGAACTCCCAACAAATTATCTCTGAGTCACACTTTGGCACGAAGCTGCGGCTGCATCCTGGCGATTTCGCATGTCTTTGATCGCTGTGAAACCCGGTGCCTGTAGATCGGCCCAGATGTAGGCTGTGCATGGCTGTGCCTGAACCGAGAAGAGGTATGGCTGTTGTTGCTGCAGCAGTGCCTGTTGCTGCATCAGTTGCTGGTTCTGGGTTTGTTGCTGCTGCAGCGTGACTTGTTGGCCTTCGGCTACGAGCTGGACCTGATCCGAAATCAGATCCTGCAGAATGATCTCCGCCTGCTTTCTCGCGTCACGCTCTTCGCGCCGGTTTTGGGCTTATGGCTCGGTATGCTTTCAATGCCTTTTTTTTGGCCCTTTTCTTTTCCTGAACTTCAGCCGCTGGCCAGTGACAAGTTGGTTTACTTCAAAATACCTAACTGTAGTTATCATTGTGTCTGTGCTTTGACTTTTTTTGGCCCACATTGCTTGCCGCTTGCTCGTCGACAGGGGCAGGTGGAGGTGGCACGCCAGCACGGGGACCGTAGCCATGTGAATACTGCCTTCCGAATAGCCACAGCTAGCAATAGCAGCAGCGACACCAAAACAAGCAGGCTGAAGATGCTGCATCGAAACAGTCGTATGATAAAAGCCACATAGCCGCTGACCTGGCTATATATAGCACGACAAGAAATACACAAATTTCCCTTGAAATGTAATCAAGTCTAGGATTGCTGGAAGAATACATAGATATATAGAGACTTAGCATGACTTCACTATGAAAAATTGCGGTGAAACTTAAAAGAATAATGGTTTAACTAGGAAACAAATGGGATCACATCGACAAAAATGGCGATTGATCCAGAACATGGGGACAGAACTATAGGATACTATGGGTGCTTAACTAGCCAAAACTATGAATGTGACAAGGACGGGCACCTTGTGTCACCTTGTGATATTATTATGGCATATTAATGTATATTATGGGATTATATAATACAACCACAGTGATATTGATGTGGTCTGAAAATGAAACCTCACCCATAACTGGGAATCTGTGATAAACTGGCGAAACTCATGAAGCTACCACAAAATGCATCAAGGTCATCATCGTTTTCCCCAATAAAAAACGGCAATTGGTTGTTTGTAGCCTTACTACTGGTGATGAACGCAAATCTCTTGCAACTCTTAGGTGCGACCCTGCGACTGCGTTCGCAAGGCTTGCGCAACAACACTATATAATGAAATATATATATATATGTGTGTCATGTCATGTCATGTCATGTCATGTCATGTCATGTCATGTCATGTCATGCAATGTCCTTATTATATCCCCATAAGTTTGATAAATATCCATTCAAAATTGCTAAGTCGCATATATATAATCCATTTACGAAACTACACTTACTACACTTATCATCGCCATAAATCGTAGTATACCTCGCTTTCAACCAACGACCGAGGGCCCCGGTGGTCCAAGATCCAGTCCCGTCCTTCAGTCGTCGACTTTCGGGTCGCGGCCTTGAGACTATGACAGACTCCCATCTTCATCCCATCCCCCTAATATAATGGGCTGGTGTAGCCCATTGTGATCTTAACATATCTTGACATATCTTAACATATCTTAACATATCTTAACATATCTTAACATATCTTAACATATCTTAACAATTTAATAATATGATTTAATCCTTCAAATTGTGATCTTAACATATCTTAACATCTCAAAACAATGCAATCAACCCTCTCAGTTGGGAATACCATTGTCCTGAGTCCTGACTCAAGGGAAGTTTCTTTCCATATTTTTATGTGCTTGCGCTAAAGGAACATGGTGATTGACCAATAGATTTGGGTTTGTCTGAGAATAGGGGTATATATTCCTAAATCCATTGGCTCATCACCATGTTCCCAACTTAAATGTGCTATTTGGATCTATCTGGGAGTATATACAATATTTGCGCACACCCAACTCTACTGTTTGCAAGGCAATCGATAGACTTCTGAAGAAGCGGCTCTCAACATCATCCCCGTAGATTCCCATCATCATCATCATCATCATCATCATCATCGCTCTTGACCCTGCCTGTACTTGATAATGTTTTGGTTCATGCAAATCATGATCAACATCTTTTGGTTGATGTACTTCCTATCCAAGTGATCTTGGTCAACACCATTTGTTCATTACATCCTCATTACCCCCGGTGTATGCCCATGAATTCCCATAAATCACCATTGGTCCATGTCAAATATGAAGATGTCCTAAAATGGGACACCCAAATCATCCCAGTCATTAGACCATGACTTAGTATCGAAACCCCATGAGTTTGGAGATTCCCCATTTGGATTAGGTACCCCAATAATTGGATAATACTAAACTAGACTAACATCTGTGGTCCCCTAGGTCTTCCATTTTGACCCACATCCATTTCAAGAACCCCCCAAAAAAGTTGGCCAATGAGCTGAGGTCCCGTGCGGTGCATAGGACTTGGGCGCACCCTTCGGTGCCACATGCCGGTCCTGTGCCACAACTCGGGGGTCTTGGGTGTGCAAAGGTCAGTGGGAATTCCAGGATCCTGAAATGGAGGTACGTTAATACCATATAAGGCCATATTTTGTGGTGATATTTACTTACATAGGCCTAAAAAATAGGCCTTATATATGGTAGGTACCTCCATTTTAGGATCCTGTTTTATTCCCATTGAAAAGGGGGTCAAGTTACATGGTAGTCGTGGATGTATGTGGGGTATGGTCAGCCATCCCCAATGGGTGATGACCTTCCCCCAATCTGATTAATCTGGGATAATCATGGATAATTTAAGGGTACTGTAATCCAACTTTTGACGGGCTGCACATGACATGTGGGGTTGAGTCACTTGCCCGAAAATGTTGAAAAAAAAGCTGAACAATCTCGCCTCTTTGCGTTTAGATGCGTTTAGAGTTGGGGATGTTTGGATTTTTTTTGTTGGGGGGAAAATAGAGGATTAATTTAATATGATTTTTCGACTTATATCATGTTGTATCTGGGGAGTATGGGGATACGTGTTACAAAAACAATTACATCTCTGGATTCACAGATTCAGTGTAACCCTCAATTCATAGCTACGGAGGCATTGAGAGGACAACGGGATGCAAAGTGACCCACGCCGCAGCGGGGTCATTTTGGCGTCAGGCCGCCGTCTGTCGATATGTCAACCAATCTACAGTACGAGTATGTGTTCGTCCCCAGAAAAATCCTAGGGGTCCTATCCCACTGTGTTAAGTCGTTAAGTCGGATATAGGCTGGTTGGTGGTTTGAACCCCTCTGAAAAATATGAAAGTCAGTTGGGATGATGAAATTCTCAATATCTGAAAAAATAATCCATTCATGTTCCAAACCACCAAGCAGCTAGGTATCCTCCGTCAAAAAATTGTTCAGTACCGGCAAGCAGCTTAAGGACTGTGCGTCGCGGAGGCGGGGGCTACACGTTCCTACCATTCCTGCATGGGATGGTTGCACAAAGTAGCCGCAACACATGGTCTACCCAGGGGTTTTCCCTCACTTTCGATAGCATTTCAATAGACTCCCCATGATGTACAAATTGCTGCACATGATTTGGGTTCTGTATTCTGCAACTCATTCACTTCAATCATTCGTTCACCAACATCACCACACATTTAGTATTGGCCCTCAGGAATCCTTCTTCAGCTTCACTATCGGCATGTTGGCTGAGTGGATAACCAACATATCATTTACATTTCCACCTTGTCTGATGGGACCATATCAGAGCAGCCAAGTCCCAGCCTCCATCGAGCCCCAAAAGCTCCAAGTCTATCAAGTCTCCTCTTTATGGTTACCTGAAACATTTAAACTGACTAGTATAGTTTTATGAGTTTTATGGTCACTTTGACTGGCCCTTGACTCAGTGAGATCCTCTCCAGCATTTTTCTGAAATCCTGTTTGACGCTGTAAAGATCTGACAGGATTTTCACCAAATCTGGGCATCATGGCATTTTTAGTGTGATGCTTCAACGATTTCTTTTCAGCAAATACCAACAACAAGGACTCTGAAACATGGAAAAGATTGATTGTTGTTTGTAAATATCAGCTATCTTAGTGTCTCCGGAAATCTGTTTCTCCTGATTTTATTGTAAACTGTGAACCATCAGTAGAAACACGGCAGTCATATCGGCCTGAATGGACAAGGAAGGCTGTTTGCCTGCCAACTCCGTCCAGTCAGGGCGGCAAAGTTCAGCCGAACTTGGAGGTAACTTCAACAGGGGCAGGTTAAGTTGTATTTAGTTAACATCTAAGTTGATTTCTAAGTTCAGTTGTATTTCTTAATTATCTCTTAGTTAAGTTGTATTTCTTAAGTTTAGTTGTACTAGGATACAATGATTTAAGGGAACATCTACTGAAAACCATTTTCTTACCATTGAATGTGGCTGGTTCCTATATTATAGAAATGTCCTTCATCCAATTGGAGGAAGTTCACCAACTTGTCAAACATAGAAGGCTCCTTGAGAAAATCCGCAAAGATTCCACTTATGTTCCATGTTTTGTCGTAAAGCCACCAGATATGTTTCTCTACCCGTATCTACCCGCCGCATTTCTGTTGCTGCAATCCTCAGGTTTATATTAGGGATATGCACAGTCCTTCGCCTTTTTGCTGGTTCAAACCCTTCGTTTGCTGGGCTAAGTCACATGAAAACACCATGTTTGTTGCTTGTACCCTCTGGTAAACTAACATAACTATAGAAAATCACAATTTTTAATGGGAAAATCCACTATAAATGACCATTTTCAATAGCTATGTTAGTTTACCAGAGGGTACCCATCCTCAATGGTAAAGTTGCGAGTAAATCCTCATCTTGCTTGGTCATTGGGTTCGTTTACCCCAGAAACCACCCAATTATCCGGTGATTCATCGGTGTTCGTTAAACTTGCCATTTGCGGTATACAGCATTTTAGGACAGAATTATCCATTTTTATCCATTTAAGGGAACATCTACTGAAAAGGGAACATCTACTGATCCATGTTCTTGTTAGTAATTGGAATTATCCATTTTTTAGAACATATCCATTTTCTTGGGCATATCCATTATTACTCCAATTATAGAAATTCGATATATCCATTTTCTTGCTTACTTCATTCCACGCAATAACTGGTTAGTAATTGGGTGAGTTTCCCCCAACAAAACTGGCAATAAACCTGGATGAGTCAGCCCAGGCTGTGTCTGCATGAGCAAATCAGGGGTGCATAAAAATCCCAGTGGGACAAACATCCATTTCTACCAGCTACTATTACTGGTTGGTGGTTTTTCGCCCTACCCCTCTGAAAAATGATGGAGTGAAAGTCAGTTGGGATGATGAAATTCCCAATTAATATGGAAAGTCATAATCCATTCATGTTCCAAACCACCAATCAGCCATTAATATTCCATTACCAGAGGGTTAACACCATTAAGTCACCATTAATATCCCTATTAAATCACCATTAAACATCATTAACCAACCAGTTAACAGTTGTTTTTGAGTGCCATAGCAACTTTTCAAACCACGAAGGTATTCCTTTTGACACCCAGCCCTCGGCTAGAAAAACCCAGCCCTGGACTTGTTGGGTTCTGAGGTTCCAAGGGAAAACACCCATAGTTTGCTCCCGGTTGATCTGTCTGACCACAAGATTTCCATGCCCATAGGATCCATGGTGCTGGTATATATGCTAACATTTGGGGTATATTGATGGGATCCATGTTACCATATATAGCATACATGGATCCTATGGGATGGGAAAAGCATGGAAAAGCAATTGAACCAATGACTGACATATTACACATGTCATCCCATACGGGATGCTAATGGAATAATGTTGGTAAAACAATAGTAAACTTCACAAACCATCCCCGAAATCACCATCAATAAGTGGTATGTGCCCACCATTCCCAGTCATGGGTGGTTTATGACATAGTTTTACCCACGTCAAAAAAATCTATAAATCTCCATTGTTGCTGATTAAATCACCATGTTCCTATGGTGTTCCTATGGTTTTACTCACATTATTACTAATACCAATGGGAATTCAAAATCACAGATATACTTAGGGCAATTCACCACACACTTGGATGATCCTCCAAAGTTTGACCAAGCCCGAAAAGAATCCAAACACCTCCTGAAAAGGTACTGGGATCACACCCCCAAATCACACCCCAAACACTTCCTAAGAAGCTACTGGGATCCATAGGAAGCAATTCAAAATATATATATATATATATATATATCATGTATATATATATATATATGTATGTATATATATATATATGTATGTATATATATATGTATGTATATATATATATATATGTATGTATATATATATTAAACTTTGAAAGACTTGGGATGTCAACCAGCCCCAACAGACATGGCCATAGCCATCCCGAAACCGCCAACCTCGCGGAGCCGGAGCCTGCGCCCTTGGCCTATGGCGGGATGTCGTGTATCTAGAGACTCAAAGGGAAACGTTTACAGTTTGCGAACGGGAAAATCACCATGTCTAATCCCATAGGATCCATGTATGCTATATGGTAACATGGATCCCATCAATATACCCACAATGTTAGTATATATACCATACATGGATCCTATGGGATAGGTAAATCAACTATAAATGGGGTATTGTCAATAGCTATGTTAGTCATTACCAGAGGGTACTCTTGCAGGGGCGGTCAGCCAAGTTTCTATTGCCTCGGCAGTACCCTCCTGTAAACATGGATCTGGAAAATCCACCAATTTGTAGATGACTTCCCCACGGGAAGCATTTTTTAAAACACATCTATATATCTTAGTTTACCCTGGGGTAATGTCCCCATTTCCGTTGTTTCAAAATGTTCCGAATCTCTATGTTTGTTGGTTTAAATATGTCCCAGGTGCATAGAAACATGCCCGTGGTGTACCCGAACATGATGTATGTATGACATGTTTAAATTTCATATCCTGATAAAATATCCTAAAATGACATCATTTATCTTATATATATATATGTGTATATCCTCCTAAATTATCCTAAACTAATCCTCATAAAATGGATGTTATACTACATAGGCAAACCTTGATATGTCTACAGGATGATACTTTAAATATGATACCATATGTGTTTTTTTAAGCGTTGTTTCTACAAAAATTAGGGTACCTCAACATCCAGTAGTTTATCATCAAGTTCTAGGAATTGACATGTTGTATCATTTTGAGATATTACCTTATTTCTGGACAATCCCATGTAATCCGTACTCAGATTACTCCATTGCAATCCCAAAAAGCATGCCAAAAGTAAATAAAAGTAATCATTGCACAAGTAGGTTAAATACAAAGTCAAATTAATTGATATATATATATGTATATATATGTATATATATATAATAATATAAAATTACTATATACTATTACCTTCCGATATATTGATAGTTTAACTATTACTATTACTATTACTATTAGCATGGCCCGGCATGGCATCCCCCCACCTTGGCGCAAAGGACTCCGGCGCTGCCGGCGCTGGGACCAGCATGGCGTTGATGGGAATCCACTGAGAATCGGATGTTGTGATACTGTGGATGGGCCAGCGAAATCCTGCACCACCAAAAGTATGGCTAAGTATGGTTGAAACATGTTGAAACCCTATAAATAATGGGATGTTTACCACCGTTTTCAACTGGTGATTCGGATTTCGCAAGCATCCACCGTAGCTGCAGAATTCTGAGCAAAAGCCGTAGGAAAACCTGACTGATTTCCATGCAGCAAACATGGGGAGGTTGCTTGGGGTTGGGAGAATACGCCAGCAGGAATGAAGAGATCAAGCAAATCCAAAAACGATTGTAAAAAAATATTGAAAATTGGAATCCGATTATATATCCTATCCCATTCTTAGAGATAGAACATCAAAACATCTAAAAGCAGAACTGAAAACTCTGAGTGCCATATTTCTGCCACTTTTAAACCATAGATTTTGGAAAGCTACTTTAAATCAAGCGATCAATCTACCCATTGCAGATCTTAAAACTAGGGCGAGTTGCTAAACTCCAACGGCTCAACCAGGTCGTGTTGGCACAGAGCTGTCGCTGTAATGTGTAAGCCCATGTGGCTGCGCAAAAAAAGCTGGCATGTCTGGCTACCTCATTGAGCAAACACATGGGAACCATCCATCAATTCTCTTGTGTTATGTCACCCCTGGAGTAATAAACCCCTGCGCTGCTTAATTGGACGGGGTATCATTGTCACAGCCAATAAACTATTTGGGATTACCTTCCTAATAAATAAAGCAGGGTGTTATGAATCCAGGGTTGAATTAATTAAATAACTGAAGACTAATTATGGATCCTGGTTGGATTAATAATCCTTATTAATCCAGTGCTATTTGGGATTACCTTCCTAATAAATAAATCGTCAGTGTGCAAATTCCCAACTGAAGACCAATTATGGAAGCGAGTCTTGGCAATGATTGAAACATCCGTCAGGTCTGGCGCCAGATCTTGCCAGCGACTTCTAAAGCGGATTGGTACATACCCATAGGATCCATGGTGCTGCTATATGGTAACATGGATCCCATCAATATACCCCCAATGTTAGTATATAATATAATATATATATATATACCAGCACCATGGATCCTATGGGATATGGATGACCAGCCAAAAAATGTGGCTTAGAAAATCAGTGGCTTGGTTCAGCATTGCATTCCAAGGTTTGAAACCATGTTTGAAACCATTTCTTGACTGGTTGGTGGTTGAGCCCTACCTCTGAAAAATATGAGTTCGTCAGATTGGATCATCATCCCAAGTATTGGGGAAAATAAGACATGTTCCAAACCACCAACCAGTTGAATTATGAGGGGAAACCATATAGAGGGCTTTCCCTAAACACTGGCAACTGTTCTAATCGCGTTTGGTTTTGTTGCGGTAATCCCTGAGTCTTTTTGAGTACCTTCCCGATGTGTGGATCCAAACCCTGATGGTGAATGCTACAAGATCTGGTCATTAAATGTTCATCACCCCAGAGATTATATACCATAGCTATTGACTCATACTCATTTGGGGGTTTCCATAAATGGGGATGCCCCAAGCTCGCTGGATAGTTTATTTCATGGAAAATCCGAAAATCAAATGGATGAGAACTAGGGGTACCCCTATGACTTAGGATACCACCATATGACTGGGGAATATTGAATTGTGAATAGTATAGTGAACTAATACTTAATATTGTTCCTATATTCACCTGATAGGATATTGACATCTGAAAAAAAAACATGAACATCCATTGACTATAGTTACTTCTATTCCCCATGAACTATATAGTTAACTATATTAATTGTTCCATTAACATCCATTAAACCTATAGTTAACCATTGAAACTTCAATTTTGGCACGTTTTTTGGTCCAATTGGGTGAACTCCCCATCTTGGCGTAAACGAAAAACAAAAAAATGAAATCTCGCTCTAAAGCTGACGATATAGAGACAAATGTTCTGTATGATATATCAATTCATGATATATATATATATATACATATATGTATATATACACATATATATAAGTATATGTATATATATATACATATATATATGTATATATGTATATACATATGTATATATATTATAAATTAATCTATTCACATTGGTATGTCTCCCTTGTTTCTTATCACACATCAAACACTCAAGCCATCTTTTACATCGGTGCTGCCGCGACTAGTCAAATCACCACAGAATTCGACTCGCGCAGGGCTGTAGTCCAAAGAATTTAACCAGCCATAATGGTGATTCAAAACTATTGGGTATAGGGTTTTACCAGCAAACCTAGGGCTTTAACCTATGGCTGGCTAAGTTGGCTTATAACTAGCTTAACCCTAGTTTATGTTTATAATAATAATGGTTAGATGGCTTTACAGCCGGACTTGTAGCTGAAAGGCACCATGTGTGTAGACCCTGAAATCGGATATATACATATGTATATATAAACTATATATATAATGTAAGATTATGTATTTCTATGTATATATATATATTCATAATATATATATATATATATATATATTTATATATATATATTCATAATATATATATATTATGGCACATCCACAATTTGCACCGGGGAAATGTCATTAACTTCCAAACCCCAAAGCCTTGCCGTTTTCCTGAGGCGTTCCATCGGTCGCTGGAATCCAACAATTTGTCCCAGGGATTGTCCATGTGAACTACCAAAATGCGATCAGAATTAGATCTCCTCGGAATATCCTTAGATCATAAAATAACAAGATGAAGCCCACGAACCCGAATGCTCACACGTATGTTAATGGTACAGATGTCAATACACATGGTTATGCAGTCACGCACAATACCTTTCTGCGATAGTTTATTTGAACAGTCTTGTACATGTTCCCTTGTTACCAGTCTGCAGTGTGGAGTGGAAAGTGTAGAGTGTGGAGTGTGGAGCGTAAAGTAAGGAGTGTGGAGTGTAAAGTGTAGAGTGGGGAGTGTAGAGTGTGTAAAGTGTAGAATGCGGAGTGTAAAGTGTAGTGTGTGGAGTATGGAGTGTAAAGTGTAGAGTGTGGAGTGTAGAGTGTGGAGTGTGGAGTGTAGAGTGTGGAGTGAGGAGTGTAAAGTGCAAAGTGTGGAGTGTGGAGTGTGGAGTGT
>Ga0126342_10018990_pt1 | contig 11731 bp, 11 predicted proteins | sample Cyp1metagenome_FD_92528 | JGI IMG/M metagenome (GOLD analysis project Ga0126342, IMG submission 92528) | Coral microbial communities from Lord Howe Island, Old Settlement Bay, Australia - Cyphastrea 1 metagenome | ecosystem: Host-associated > Invertebrates > Cnidaria > Coral ... | reverse complement strand
TGTAAAGTCTCACACCACCCTTCATCAAGGTCAAGTCTCAGTCGCGCACCACCCTTCATCATTTCAAGTCTCAGAATTCTATTTGTCCGTAACACGGAAGTATTGCTTCCCAACTTCCTTTGACAAACAACGCGTGGCTTTTGACTTCCAAGTGGTGGCACTTACCAGCTTTCAGAACCCAAAACTTTGCCGAGAAAGCGACCAATCAAAACTCTACGGTTTTCACATGACGTCAAGCTTCCACATCCTGCCTTGAACGGACCGATACTCGACATTTCAACAGAACTGTTTTCAAGCTCACTGCAGCTGGGTACTGAATGAGCTGCAGATTCCACTGTCGCTCCTTGCAGGCAATAGATCTATAATCTATTGCAACTATCTTGAAACCGCTGTGATGCTGTGCCACCTTGACAACTTTTCCGCAAAAACATACCACTCCCCCGTCTCCTGCTGCTTCTCTTCGGAGGTGTTTTCAGGCAGCAATAGCTGCTTTCCTTAAAGAACAGATGAAGCCAGAAATACCCAAAAAAAACATAGGGAACAGTGGCCACATCTAAAATAATCCGTGATCAAAATCCCAGCCCAAGGTGGCCACGGCATCAAAAGATCATGGAAAGATCAAAGAAAATAGATGCAATTCGCAGCATGCATCGGGAGGATTGCAGAATGAAGTGCGCGCTTATCCAACATCTGCTTCCACTTCGCAAGGGAGTTGGCAAGCCACAGCAAATCCTGAGTAGGCTTCCACCACAGCGAGCTACTGGGACTGCTACGACCTCTTGATTCAAAGCCAGAAAGAAAAATGCGAACTTCGTGCCCCTCACATGAATTCATAATTAAACTACAGTACTAATGCCATACGCGCGTGTGACAGCTCAAGCAAAACATGGTTGCACCTTGTTTTACCAGAAAATGTGAGTTCATGTTTTTATATAAGTGTTGTAGTCTGAGCATCCTTCCCTCGGACTTCTCATTGTCCAAAGGTGCAGCGGCTGCTCCCAGTGGCAACAAGGCACCGCCCAAAGCTGAGTTGAAGTGGTCGATGCAGAGCCTACGCAAAGTTCCCTGTGAGAAGGCCAGCGTGTAAGCTACAACCCACGTGCGATGGGAAGTCGTTGGCGATGGCTTGAAAGACTTGCTGCTGATCCGCTTGGTGACGCAGATGTCTTTGTCTTGGCTTTTTCCGACTTGGCCGAGCTCAGCTGGTAGAGAAGCAAAAAACTCCTGATGCTGTCGGGCCTGCACTTTGTCGTCAATGTGTACACTGTGCTCTGCTAGGGGGCCCTGCGGACATTGAAAGCGGATCTTCTTGAGCCACTTGGCAAAAAGCAACATTGAGAATGCTTGGGCAGAGACGTCGCGTAAGTCATTCTCCACCGAAGCTAAGTCCACCTTTTCGCCAAGTTCAGATCGTCTTGTGCGCAGAGGCAGCCTGAACACCACAGGATATTGAGCTGTGTAGGATCGGAATGGTTGGACACTGTCTGGAAACATCTCCTCCAACTTTTCCTGCTTGAACTGCTTGCCACGTTTCTCGTTGTGTTTGGCCACAAACTCCCTTGTCAAGTCAAAGAAATGCAAGCGGCCATTGGCAAAAAGTTGAGGGCAATCGCTGTATCTGTACATGACATTCATGCCAACCCCAAATCGGCCAGTGCTTGCAAAGTCAAAGCCCTTCGCAGATCTGCCAACCCTTTGCATGTTTTTGATATCCTCTTCATGCAGCTCTTTGTTGGACAAAATGTAAAGGGCAGGCCCTTGCAGGGCTGTGCAACGTGAATCCACAACCCGTTCCTTGTCAAACTTCTGGTTGCTTAGCTCAAATGTAAGTTCCGTTGCACCGAAGTCATCGGTGTTCTGCACAAACTCAGCGACCACATCACTCTTGCCACTGTAGTCTCGCAAAATGAGTTTCACCTGCAATCGAAGCAAATTCCAAGTATCATGACTATGGCCGCAGTGGTTGCATGAAATCAATGTAAATGTAGGAGAAGCGCCATTCTTGGAAACTAGTCAAGTTTAGGCCCGCAAATACGTCCCAATGATATCATGGAACCCCAAAGAATGCATGGCCAAGTTCTTCAAAGAAACAAAACCACTTATATAGCTTTGACGCAAGACAAAACAATGCACGCCCTAACTCCGAGGATATGCTGTCTGTTGACCGAAAGGTATATTTGGCTGAAAGATCATCTAGTACATAGGCGCGTAGATGTGCGTTTGTGGTGCATCTTGAGAAACGAAATTTGCATTTGCATAACAGGACACCAGGCAGAATCTATGGCCGCTCGCGTCAGAGCATAAATATCCACGACCAACCCTTTGGTGGAAATTTGGAACATTTGACTGCGAACCGTACGTTGAAACTGGGTGCAATCAAAATCTGTCACAGGTCACAGTTCAACTTTGCTACAGGTAAATGATGGGCCTTTGAGTGAGGTGCCAAGACAAAGCGCGCAGTGTGCATGTTGCGAGGCAAGAAATGAATTTCGGCACGTCGCGAACACTCAGCACACTTTGACACCGAACTTGCTGACGGAAGAGCACGCACTTGCGGCGTAGGCGTGTATCTCAAGAGGAAATGCTTTCACAAACCCTGCCTGGTCAACTAGGTCAGCTTCTTGTCCAAAAGCATCTTCATCTTCTGCCCCATCCTCGCACTCTTGCTTCAACCTCTCCCGGACAGATTTGCAGCCCAACTTCCGCCCATGGTCATGCGAGATGCGGTCGTCTAAGGTTTGAACGCCACCAGCTCCTTTCCACTGTGCATCATTGATGTAGACAGTTTCAAGCGGGCAGAACTTTCCGCTGTTGGTTGGTAGCTTCAGTCTTTTGAGGTACTCCGGAAATCCTGCTTGCACACCTGGATGCTCAGCCAGCTCTGAGCAAAGGGCAACTGCCAGTTCCGAATCCCAGCATGGGATGGCATCCACCAAAGCTTCGGCATCTGGATGATTTGGTGCACCTGTCGCGCATGCGAACTGATGAACTAGCGGGTGGACGACTCCAAAGGCCGGCAACAGTTTCTGATGGCCTTGGGCTGACGTGTGGGCAGCATATTTTGGTCTGAAGAGCAATGCTCCGGATCCTGCTTTGGCTCCCTGGCAAGGCACATATGCCAAACTGCTAAGTCTTTGAAGAAGCTGCTCAGCGGAGTCCTTGTGCCGCTGAGCCAATTCCTCCAACACTAGCCTGATGTGACGAAATGCATCTGGACCAGCTTCACGCACGGGGGGTGGCTCAAGCATGCTCCAAAAAGGATTCCGAGGCCTAGCACAATTTGAATACGCAGGCGCTGCTCGAGCAAGTGCTTCCAGTTGGGAAACAAGAACCTTGGGCTCTCTCTGGACAGATCTCCCGGCTTTCAGCAGAGCTCCATCCTCATTGAGTGTGCTCTCAACGGCCCACACAAACTTCGACTCGCCGGCAGGGAACACATTTCTCAGTGATGCCAACGTACTTCCAGATTCAGTTGGCTTCTTGTTTGCCGTACTTGGAGGTATGTGGACCACCACCCACTCCAACTGGTGCAAGATTTTTAAGCAATGTGACTTGTCTCCAGCCATGGCCGGTACAGCCTCCAAGTGACCGAACAAAATCTTTGAGAGTTTTTGGTTGTGTGTGCTCTCAATGTGGCGAGCCTCCGCCATCGCATCTTCCCAAGTTATCTGTTGCTTCAAACCACACTGCCGCAAAGCTTTCCAAACAGCGGTGACCTGAGATACTCTGAAAACACTTGGAAAACGTCTGCTCGCTTTTGGAGGTGCAGTTCCAGTGAACTAAGTAACTAAGTGTTGTACAACCATAGCTAGAGGGGTTATATCATGTCCCAACTTATGGTGTTATGGGCCGGTTTGTACCCAGTGATAAATTCGTTGATACATAACTCCAGCTGCACCCCAAAGTTCTGTCTCACCAGCCAGTTTTCCATCAATGGCCAGAGAATTACTTACGAATGCTGACTATAGAACCTGACCACAGACTTCATCCACCGAGCAACTTCTTCACATTTGAACTGAAGCTTCAGAGCCTCCGACAGATCTGCTGTGCATCCTGAAATGAAAACATCGCAAGCCGGGCCACTGCGTCTCTGACAGGAATGGAAACTTAAACAGTTGCGGGTTGGACGCATGAGCTGGACATCATGAAAACAATATGGCCTTGCATAGTCCAGCCTAATTGCAATGTCTTGCGCTATAATTCCTGGATATACAAACTTTTGCAGCCTCAAAACCCCTGCGCCCCCCAATCATGGACAGGGCACGTCGGACCACATCAAGCTCTGGCAGCTTTGCAGCAGGATCGAAGGTTTCAGAGATAGCAAGACACCTCGATCGGTCTGTTCAGGGCGGGGAGGCATTTTTCTGCTCGACTGAAAATGTGTACCTCACCACACAGTCAAGTGCAGATACGTTCTTCAGGAAAATGAAAATGACACAATGCAATGCTAAGTAAGGTACGATCCACCAACAGTGTGGATCCATTTCGTGTCCTTCAGCAAGCTTGCGAGGTCATTCATCCGCTGTCTGGTGAAAGAGCCATCGGCCCAGTGCATCAGCGCCAGCAAAATACGCTGCCGGAGTTGCTTGTTGCACTCCCTGGCACAGCAAACAGGAATCAAGTGACTTGACAGTAGAACAAGTCGGGGGTTGAATCATGTACCAGTTAGCAGTGGTGGGTACATGGAGATTATAGTTCAATTCACCACACGGAGACCAGTAGAGTCACTGTGGAAAAGGCAGAAGCAGATGAAGGTTCGAGGTAGCAGAAGGTAGGAAGATACCAAAAATAGATCTATCATGCAAAGAAATAAACAGAGAACATGCAAGTCTCGAGCAGAGACCCGGCAGAATGCAGACAAAGACAAACCAAGAATCACAATTAGCGCTGAATCAGAGCAACACAAAAGAAAGCGGCTACGCCTCTTTGTACAAACACACGCAAACACAACGTAAAAACTCAAGCACGGCAATTGCAACGACTCAAATTGATGAAATCAAAGTACAGTCGTGATGGTCATCAGACGCCCACCTTTCGATGACCGCCTCTTTGATGGCACTGAAAGCTTCCTGGCGTCGAAACATGACCCATGGCTGGCCGCAATCACAAGGGCCAAAAAACACTTCGCCGCTATAACAACAGCCAGTCCGCAGGCCAATGGAAAATGTCTGCAGTGAAACCTAGAAATGTGACATTGACACAAGAATCCCATGGTAAGGTACAAATGCACACCTCGATGGCGCAGGTTCGATTTGATGGCTAGGCCGCAGTCCTTCTCCTCAATAGCCTTATGCTCTGTGAGCAGCCTTGCCACATGGTCTGGAAGGTTCACGATCTTCCTGAGTCCCATCTGCTTACTCATTGGAACGCGCAGGTCTAGGTGAAGGTACACATACACGCAAATACTGGACCTACAGACGGAAATAAAGACATACACACATACCATGCCTGTACAGTGAGCTGCTGTCACATAGAGAACGCGTAGTAATTTTGCAACAGAAGGTGTGATATATTCACATGTTTATACGTCATACGTGTGCATACATACACACGGGCAGCCAGCCAGACAGACAGACACAGACAGACAGCCAGGTAGGCAGATAGACAAATAGACAGAACGGAGTACAATGCAAGAAGCATACAGTAATACACATGCTACCACCTACAAGAGGCATGTGCATTCACACGGACAGGCTAAATAGAATTGCAACAATCCACGGAAACAATGTCGAATATTTATATTAAATATATATATATATTATAACATTCGATATATAACTATAATTATAATGCATATACAGACAAGTCGCACAAAACCAGATAAATGTGCGTTATGCTAGATTGCTTTGCAGGACACACCATGTAGGCCAAAACAATACATCACCTAGCATCACACAACAGCACAGGACACAGAGCATTGCACCACAGCCAGTCCCATCCCGTCACATAACATCACCTTGCGATACCCTAACTGTTGTGGATACGGGGAACTCAACCGCATTGCATACATTGGATTGCGTCACATCACAATGTGGCAATCACATCAAATTCCCATGCACTCACACCTCAACAAATACGCAAACACATCTCCAGAACCCTACCAAAACAAAAATTGGCACGAACTTTGGCAGAAACTGCCTCTGGTACAAGCCTTCTTGATGAGGGACAAATCAGCTACGGTCACGCTCAACCCAACACACCCTGTAGACACAGCATTTACATGTACGCACAATTACGCACACAAATACACAGCTCTGTGAAAAATGAAGACTCTCAAGGTTACAGGAAGCCACACAAATACCTGTACTTGTTGCTGAGGGCAGGCTTCATTCCAGCCTTCAAACACTGCATTTCCAAGTCTTTGCGGCATTTCTCCAACGGACCAGTTGGCAGATTGAGGAGTTTGGCTTCCCGTGGTGCCACCTTTTCTCCCGAGGCGGTTCGAAGGATTGCTTCAGCAGCGAGCAAGTTGACCAATTTTGCCACCAGTGCCTGGCGAATCGTCTGCCATCAGCTTGAAACATGAACCTGGCCGTAAAATGGGATGGGTTAGAAAATCCTTTCCCCATCAAGATTGCCATTGCCATAAATTTGCCATCACCGGGCTGTACACCCATGATTTCCCATGTATCATGTACTATCTTCAAATCCGGATGATTGAAAATGCACATGTTTCCAATTGAAGCTGCGCCCAGTATGCATCTCTGTCCATCTTTGGGGGCCGCACCTTGAAGTCTTCCGTTGTCTGGTCTGGACGGGGCCACAGGCCAAACCATTTTTCCAAGGGAAGTGATGCCTGACCCGGCCATGTTGCGGAACAGTGATCTGAGCCGATGTGGGTGTCCCCGAAAAAAATCGGCGCTTTCTCAGTTTCCCTTTCGCTCCATAGGTTGGGAAGCCCCTATGTTTTCCATTCCATGCCATTGACCTACCCAATTAGCAGATAGCGAGGTCTGGAAGTCGCGTTCGCACATCCCCTGCCTGGAGAGTTTTCAGAGCATCAGCATAGACGTGCGGCGCCACATCTTGGAGGATGTAATCATTCCAATCTGCCCACGTCTCGTGCTGACCGTCCCAATCAGCTGCACGATGCCAAATCTCCCGTCGATTGTCGTGCAAGGCGAAGCCGGCATGTAGGTGGACAGGAAGTCCTGTGTTGTGATTCAAGTCAAACAAGGATCATAAAACCATAATTAACCATACAACCACATGAACATACAACCCACAACTTCGAGGCTTCGAGGTGACCCTGTTTCTAATCAAGTTCAGGCGGCCTTCAAGAGGAGCCACTCTTTACAAACAAATCTGAGAGTCCTGTTTCCAATGGCAATGGCAAGTGCGCAAATGCCAAGCCTTTGCATGGCTCATCCAGTGGTATCGCCAAACAAACGAATGGCACCTCTTCAGGAAGTTTCTTCAAAGACTTCTTCGAAGATTTGCAATGGAAGAAACGGCCGATTCGCATCCAAGTTTTCTTCTCCTCTCCGGAACCGCACTTCAACGTCATCCTGTTTCAAAATGCAGAAAGTGTGTGTTCACTGCTCAGCATTAGTGACATCCACTGCCAACGACGTCCAGTTGCATGGAATTGCATCGTCCAAACTCTGCACAAAAACATGCATTCACGACACATGTGAGCCTCACAACCTCACCCACCCTCGGGGCCGAGCTGATGTCCATCTTCAGTGCTTCCTGTGGCACATGTGATCAAAGACTGTTGACAAGGGCACTTCCTGTTCAGGCACTGCGAAACTCGGAAGCTCAAGGTTTGGCAAGCAAACATGGACACAGCCCACGCAGTATTGCTATGTATTGCTGCTGTTTTTGGAACCAAACCGAATGAAACCAGTGATAACTAGCAAAAAAAAACTTTCAGAGATCGTTCAGATAATCACTTTGCCTGCAGCTGTTCAGTCGTATCAAACTTCGTCAGGTAGTTCTTAACATCCAATAGACCAGTCTGCTTTTTGTCCTTGACAATGGACACCTTGCACTCCAAGTTTCCTCCCGGCTCCCTCATGTGCAGTTCAATGTTTTGGAGGCGAGGTAGGAACAGTGCCATGTGGCCCCCGGCCAGCTGATTTTCAAAGTCCTCTTCGAAACAATCTCCAAGATTGCCATGGAGTCATGATCTACTCACATCCAGGTCTTACTCTTATTCCCCCGCCAATATCATTGAAGAATGAGCAGCCCTCAGATAGAATTGATCAAGCTCTTGATCAGCTCGTCAAAAAGGATTCAAAAGGTAGCCAACAAAGTTTGGCCCATGAGTATGGTACACTTTCTTCTGCCTGCTTAAGTGTCTTGCCGTTGTGCCGAACCTCACACCCTACCAAGGCATGACATTACCCCATTCGAAGAAAAAACTGACCGCAGGTCCTGGAACACCTTCTTTGCCCTTTCCGTTGAAAAGGCCGTAGGCATGAAAGTGGACTCTTCTGCCCATGCAAGCCGAAGAGGAACCTTTCAAACGCTGCTATTTGGGCTCCCAAAAATTTGGGCTTGGGAGGCTATGTGACTATCTGTGCGAGGCTTTTCTTGTGGACTCCGAGGGTCGGGCATCACACGGTGGTCAAGTCATCATTGGGATGGACAGCCATTGCTGGACATCTTTGTATGGCAATGTAGATTGTCTCAACAAACTGCCTTAACGCCAAGTGACCCGGATGATTGTTCCTTTGAACGAGCTTTCCATGGTACACCCAAACATACCACGAAAAGGAGCGCACTCATCGGGGTAAGCATCCAAGAATCTTTTGCCATCGAATCTGTCTTTCACAAAATCCAGGCTTGCACCAAAGTCGCCCTTTTTGGACACCCTCTCATCAGGATCCAGGACAGCATAGGTAGACCCTGAAACGATTTGAATGACATCGCCAATGTGAAAGAAGGAGCGTGAACCCATTCCATATTTCCCCACTTCACTCGGCGAATGCTTCTTCTCACTGTCGTAGATCCTTTCTAGACTGCTCCAATCCCGGTCAAAAAATCCACCGTTGTCGTAGAAGAGGAACCCAGGGCCTTGCAATCGCCCTCGCCAAGGCTGGAAATCTTGTCTGATCCTTTGTTCTGGATGCTGTTGCAAATCCAAAGCAGCACAAAAGTGGGTGGACCTGTTCGTATCTTCGGCATTCTGTAAAGCTTCTGATATGAACCTGAGCAGTGCAATGTGCTTTTGGATGCTTCGGGCTGGAAAAGACTGTCTTAGATTATTACCACGGTATTCTGTGTGTCGATGATGCAATGCTCGCTCACGGTTGAAATGCTAGGCAAAAAGATGGGATGGACTTGATAGGAGACCAAGAGCAAGAGCAAGAAGAAGAAGAAGAAATTCAGAATGAACGAGACAAAAGTGCTAATCAAACAAGAACTGCCATCCATCAAAATCAATGAGCGGGCTTGTGCAGGCCAGGTGCCGGCCAGGTGCGGAAGTTAGAGACACGCAGCGAAGAGATGGAGGTAGTGAAAAGGGGTGTGAGTGATGTCAAATCAAGCGCTGCGCTGGGTAAGCACAGAGTTTTACCAATTGGTGTTGGTTTTTTGGTCAGTTGGTTGCTTGGTTGTTTGGATATTACAATTGTTTGGTTGTCTGTTTCTCTCTTTGTCTGCTTGTTTGTTTGTTTGTTTGAGGAGCCATTGCAGCATGCTTTCCCATGAACGGAAACAATACACAACCGCTGTACATCTGTGGTTTGGAATCCTTCTACCACGGTCAGCATGGCTAGGATAAGCAAAATAAATCCAATTTGGAAAGTTCATCTCCTGAGTTAAGCTCTCTCGTCTAGATCCGTCGTCCATATATTCCAGCTGAATGACTGGCCGCCACTGGGGTAGTGCTGTAGCAGATTCTTCAACACCGAACTGGGCGACACTTTAAGGCCGAAGGATTTTGGCGGCATCATTGCACCCCTCTTGAGTGCTTGTGGCTGCACGTCTTGGAATACTCTGTAGAGCTCAATACCTCACCACCCTCGGGACTCAACTGCTTGCTGCAAAGGTCGCGTCAAAATGATTCAGAAAAGGTGAGTTTCAGTGTTTCCGCATGATCCGCGCATGATTTTCAGGTACCAAACCTACAGAGTCTCCACACATCTCTGCACTGATTGGACTCCAATCGCTCGCCTTGCTGCGGTGAAATCCTGGCCATTTCATGGAGAAAATGATGAGAAAACCGTGATAAGCCATGGGTTCATTGGGACTCCATGTTCAGCATGGGTCAGTAAATGTCCCCATTGAACATCACCCAAGCATTAGGTATATGGTCTATAATGGCTATTATAAGGTGATGTCCAATATACCCAAAATGGGACAGTTACCAACCCCTGTTCAGACAAACCCCATATATTTGCCCTTCGTATGTTGGCGTCGAAAAGCCACATTTCTTCACCAGCTTTGGCTCATATCTTCGTCCTGTCCTGTCCAGAAACACTCCACGTGATCCGCATTACTGGATCCCCAGAATTCAACCGACGGAAATGGGCCAGACAGAATTCTGTATGACGTGTCCGTTTAGACCGTTCAGTCCTGAAGATACTTCCATTCAAACCATCACTAGAATCCAACATCCGTTTAATTTAAATCTCTTTTTACCTGGAAATTGTCAGATCCAGCATGCTGCGAAAAGCCTTCGGCAGTGCACCTTAGAATCGCTCCATGGGATCGTCCAGGATGTCCTTCCATGGCCAAGTGTCCCGAGATGAGCCCCGAAGTCGGTGCACAAATTCGAGAATGACACGGAATTGTCAATCATATAGAGTTTCATAATTGCAGGGCCTAGAAATTAGTGTGCACCAGGTACACCAACAAGAGTTAGGCGCCAAAGTTTGAGAACCTCAAGGTTTGACTGGTTGATTTGACCCTGATTCTTGAGACCCAGTGCCAACGCACAAAACAAGACTTTTCAGTCCCAGTGATGAAAACTTTATGTTGTCGGAAGACCAACCAAACAACACAACAATGTTGAGAGTTGTTTCATCAGTTTTCCCACCACGCTTGGGACATTTTTGCTTCAACTTAGCACATCACTGCTATGAGACAAACAGAAAAACCGCCCAATTTTGGGGGAACCTGACCTTGATCCAATCCTTCATAGGAACAACTGCAGGCAAACCCAATTTTACACTTTCCAGCAGGCCAGCTGTGCAAATTATCGAACCAGCGTTCGCTGGCCGGGATGGAGCTGCTTCCTAAAGAACAGAAACCACAACAGGCCCAGGTCCAGAATTACACTGACAACGGCTGCTGCTAGCCAAAGTGGTGAAAAATCGGTAACTGCGACTGCCAAGACCCCGCACTGAAGAAGAAGAAAGCAGTCTCCAAAATACATTACGACAATGCAAAGGCCTGTGCCCAAGAACAGGCGTAGACCCGAATGCTCCACGAGGTCAGTTACCCATCTGCAAGCAATTAGCATTGTCGGAAATTCCAAAAACATATTCGAAGGTGATATATAGAAGTAATAGATTACATCAAACACAAAGTACTGCGAGACAGTAGAGAAGCCATCAGAGGATGCTGATTGTCTACAATCAGCACCGCATCCCAGAAGATAGGGCACATTCCACAAGATCCAAGGTAACCCTGCAACCGTGCACAGTCTGAAGGAGAGGTAATCTTCCTTTCCCATGGACCGAATCACACTGTCACGGAGGGGGCCTCGGACGTACGCATTGAACTGATCAATGATTTGATCGTTCGTAGGGTAGCTGGTGATATGTCGGATCTCACGGAT
>Ga0126342_10018989_pt1 | contig 11731 bp, 10 predicted proteins | sample Cyp1metagenome_FD_92528 | JGI IMG/M metagenome (GOLD analysis project Ga0126342, IMG submission 92528) | Coral microbial communities from Lord Howe Island, Old Settlement Bay, Australia - Cyphastrea 1 metagenome | ecosystem: Host-associated > Invertebrates > Cnidaria > Coral ... | reverse complement strand
TATTCTATTATACTGGGGAATCTGGAAATCATATTATAATAAGAATTTGTTTCCATCACATTATTATTATCAAATTATTATATTATAATTGGGTAATTCGAATATAATTATTCAAATTTTTATCCTTAATTTTTAACGATATAAATTATTTCATGCATAAATATCGCGTGCGATCTATTATCAACGCTATGTTTCCTTAATTTTTGATGATCGAATCTCATTTCGTTTACAAGGGTAGCGCGCGGACCGTCAAAATGCCAAGATTTTAATGCTCGAATTTTATATAAATTTTATTAAAAAAATATTTGTAATTCGTCAAAATCGTAATTTTTCCTCAATTTCTATTTATCGATTTTTTTTTAAATCATAATTTCATCATCAATTGTAGGTATGGCATTATGCAAAAAGAAAATTTAACAAATAAGAGAAAAAAAGAAAAAAAATAAAAAGAAAGAAAAAAAAATCAATAAAGAAAAAAAAAGAAAAAACAAACAAAATAAAAATAATAAAAATATATCAAATAATTTCAAAATTTATTTATTTAAATAATATATTAAGATATCATTTTTTTTTTTCAAATTTATTCCCATTTAATAATTAACATAATTTTCCTAAAAATATATATATATTTTTTTCCAAATATAAATTCAATTATATATTTCTATAACATTTTTTTAAAATAATTCATCCTAAAAATTCTTAAAAACATATTCTATTTTAAATAATTTTTCCTTAAATATTTAAATTTCCATAACAATTAAAAATTTCGTCCGAAAATTCCGGCCAATTCATTTATTTAGAATATAATTATATAATATATTACATAAATTCCGGTTATAAATACGTAATTTCCGACTAAAGCGACCATATTTTCGATAAATATCCCGTATTATATAAAATTTCTTTATAATTAATTTAAATAATAATACATTTAAAATAACAATTAAATTAAATTCGAATATTATATAAACAAAAAAAAAAAATATTTTATATAAATATATATATATTAAATAAAATACTATAAAATAGATTAAATAAATATTAAAAAATTATAATAAATATATATATATATAATTATAAATAAAAAACAAAAATATTATTCCAAATCCTCAATTTTTCCATAAAAAATAAAATAAAATATAATTTTCAAAAAAAATATCAAACACCATATCAATATATAAATTATTTAAAAATAAAAAAAACAAATATAATATATTCCAAAAAATAATATTATATTATAAAAAAAAAATAATTAAAATACAAAAAAAAAATAATAATATATATTAATTACAAAAAATATATTAAAAAAATAATATATATATCAATTATAAAATATCAAATATAAAATATCAAAAACAACAATATTATATTTAAAAATAAAAAAATCATATATATATAATATTAAACCAGATATATATACAATATATTATATCTCAAATATCTATATATATATAATTTCAAATATATATATATATATCATTTAAAATATTTAAATATATAAATCAAAAAAAAATATACATATATATTTAATTAATATATGAGTCCTAAAATTCGGGTACCCCCAAATCAGGCATTGTGATGCGAGTTGTTCTGCCAAAAGTCGCGGTTAAATCGAGCTCCCGAAGCACCAATTTTCGGGAAAATTTCGCGGTTCAGTCAAAATCCCGAAGTACCAATTTTCCGGAAAATTTATCACTTTAGGAAATTCCTAAATCGCCAAATTTCCGTGAAAATTCGGGTTTCGTCCGAAATTTCCGGAAAAATTTGGGACTTTTGGCACCAATACATAATGTATTGGATCAATTCCGGTTACAAATGTCGGGTTTCCGACAGGGGCGCCCACTTTTTCGATAGGTGTCCCATTTTATGTAATAATATATATCTTAAATATATAATATATTATGTTTTAATTATATAATATATAATAAATTTAATTTATAATATATATTATAATTAATTATATTAATTTTATTATATATATATATTTCAATTATTATTTATTATTATTATTATTTATTATTATATTATATTATATTATATTATATTATATTATTAAATATTTATATCGATTCTAAACATAATTTTAATATTAGATATTTTTCATAGAATATTGTGATATTATTTATATAATGATATATTTTTCGTTTTTTTTTAAAAAAAATAATTTTTTATATCTAATAATAATTTAAGATAAATATATATATATATAATATAATTTTCCTTCCAACATCATTCATTTGAAGAATCAGGAGGATCTCCATCTTGAATCGACTCGCAGCGAAATTGCACTGGAAAGCTTCATGCACCCTCTGGTAGTTTAACATAGCTATGGAAAATCGCCATGTCTGGGTAAACCATCTATAAACGGGACCTTTTCCACAGCAATTTCAATCATTGCCCATCTTTGAAGATTACTTTGGACTTTGTGGTCTACGCACAAAGAGATTTGAACCAAGACATTGATTCTAAACTGCTCTCCGATTCTCCGAAATAGACATCATAGTACCAGTCCAAATCAAGCAAATTGAAGGAGCTGAAAGAAAACTGGTCGCCTCAATCATGTCCTGAAAATCTTCATCTTTCTCCGCGTCGCTGGAATCCATGAACTGACCTCCAGCATGGTGATGGTGGCTGCGTTCCCGTTTCAGCATAGAGTCGAGCCACGCCCCAATTTTTATCGGATCTCGCAAGATGTAAACAACTTGAAACGTCCCAGAGTTTCATGCAGTTTATCCATGTTTATCCGGAATTTCCTCCCACATCTTTGTCAAACATCTGGATCTGAACACATTTTACACGATTTTTGGTGATTTCTCCAGCTCACATGCCACTTTTTTCATGTCATTCAAGCATGCCAGAGATTCTTCACCCTACAGCTGGGAATCCCTGCTGTAGATCTCTGGCTCTGACCCCTCACAGTACATCCGCACGAGACACCAAGACTATGCCCAGTATGTCCAGAAATGTCCAGAAGCATAGTATCAATGATCTATGATTATCAGATTTGGATAGATTTGGGATGGGATCTATTCTGATCTCTGATATTCTATAACTATATAAACTGATAATTAACTGATATTACTGACCCCGAATCGTCCCAAATCTGTATCTTTTTGATTCTTGTATGGTGCAACGAGTCATGATGGTGCAACCATCATCTGCCATCATACTTTTCACCAACGCCGCCAGCAGCCCCATTGTGACCAAGGGGAAAATTGATGCATTGCTGCGGCTGTCCTCCAATGCTTCTGGCCTCAGGGACCATGCGGGACAACACAGGAGTACAATGGATTACAGCAACATACAGTAACATACAGTAACACTCCGCCGTTTTCCCTACACTGCATAATGTTACATATATATTATTATTATTATTATTATTATTAATTATTATTATTATTCTTATTCTTATTATTCTTATTATTATTATTACTGTTATTATTATTATTATTGTTGTTATTATTATTATCATATTTATATATTGCATATGTCTGTTTGCGTTGCCATAATCTGAATTTTAATGTTTGTCGCTTGTAAATGGTATCACACCCTACCTTGGGCAGATTGCTTTTCAGCCTCGCACTCATCGACATCGTCGTCATCTGAGTCCTCGTCGTCATCCAAATCTTCCAAGAGGGCCTTCCAACTGGGCAAAACAGAACCCCCATCAGACTTTTCTGATCTCCATCTGTGCGCATCTTGCCTTTGGCAAATGGAGAGCCTATTCAACCGAATGGGGGGGAATGTGCCGATGTTGGGGCCCAAAATCATTCAGAAATCCATCTCCTGCTCCATTGCAACACGGAAACCAAAGGGGTGCCCAACATGTTGATGAAGCCAAGGAGTCCTTTCGACCATTCGCCTGGGCTTCGCTTCTTTGAGAGATCTGCCCTGCTAGGGAAGGTGCGGCCTGGCAAAGATTGACAGCTGAGAGGTCGGATAGGCAAGTGGGATAAATAACTATCCTATGTGAGGTGCCTACAAACATGAAACATCCATTCTCATCCCTATTTTCCCTCAATTTTGGGTTTGTAGTAGAGCTGGCATGGCGGCTGGCATGGCAGCTGGCATGGCGGCAAGTGATCGTGACTCAAGTGACAGCTTCCTGTCTGCCCCGCGACATTTGCTGACTCTGGCTGCTTGAAATGGATGCCGTATCTGGCTGCAAAGTCTTCCTGTGGTTGACATCATAGGCTGGGGCACTCAGAACCACAAGTCTACTTCAGACTCTGCAGATCTCTCCGGTCCACCTGCAAATGAGCCGGCAACGGAAGACCCTGCATCAGAAGCATCTGTCGGAAGGCCTCCACCAGGCGCTCTTGCTGTTGCTGGAGAAGAGTAAGATGTGATGTCTTTGTAAGTGACGAAGTTTTTTTGGAGTCTTACAAAAGTGAGATCCACACGGGGATCAAGCTCGCATGCCATGAAATAGAGAATAGCCGCCCAGGCAAGTGACTCAGAAAGTTAGCTTCTTCAACCTTTCTACATTCCTAGCTGTAAAGTATGAGGATCAAGAAACGAGAACATTCAGTTCGCTCAATTTGTTATTCCATCACATCTCAACACATCTCTGTGCTATGTGGTCATGATATGTCATGACGACATGTGAGATACGCATCGGTCCCACTGCCGTGAAACGCCGAGGATGTTTCGCTGCTGACCTCTGTTCGTTGCAACATATGCCTGAAACCGCGACGTCGACTGAAGAGGCCTCATTGTCCATGCCCAGGGCTTCACATGCTACCCTTTCCGTAAAGCTTTTGGGATTATTTGGGTGTGAAACTGATACCAGGGGATACCCATGGATATATATATATATGATTCTATATATATATGATATTATATATATATGATTGTATATATATATAAACATGATTATAAATGGATATATATATATACATACATTTAATATTATATATATATATGGTAATTCTAATAGGGAAAGTTATGATTAACCAGTGGATCTTGGGGTTTTCCCCTGTTCAGACAACCCGACAGGGCAGATCGTGAAGCCCAACAGTATGCATCTGCAACGAATCAAAAACCTGTCAGCATCATGACTGATTATATCCTCACTATACTCCATTATATTGCATTAACTTCCATTAACTTCCATTAACTTCAATGACATTCCATGAACTTCTATCCCATTAATATTCCATAATATTCCCATGATATTCCATTCACTTCCCATGATATTCCCGTATTTCCGACTCTTCGGCGGTCGGACCGTCCAAAGGCGCAGTGCCCAACTCCTGAATGGCCTCCGCCAAGTCCTGCAGCTTCGAAGAGGTGAGCGCCAGACGTCAAGTTTTTGGAACCCCAACACATGGGTTATTCATGCTTATATAATGCTTATACAATGCTTATATAATGCTTGTATAATGCTTATACAATGCTTATATAATGCTTATATAATGCTTATACAATGCTTATATCATGCTTATATAATGCTTATATAATGCTTATATAATGCTTACATAATGCTTATATAATGCTTATATAATGCTTATATAATGCTTATATAATGGTTATTAATGGTTATTAATGGTTATTAATGGTTATTACTGGTGCTTAATGGTTATTGATGGTTATTACTGGTTATGAATGATGGTTATTGATGGTTATGAATGATGGTTAATAATGGTTATTGATGGTTATTACTGCTTATTAATTGCTATTCATAATCATTCATGCTTCTTAATGGTCATTGTTAGAGATGAATGACGGTTCATTAATGGTCAATTAATTAATGGTTCATCCATAGTTCATACAACAACAACCAGATGGTTTAACACGTCTAACGTTTTGAAAGATATGTCGATAGTAGCTCCGTTTCACCCTGACCACGACACATCTGGTGCGCAACTCACATATTTGGAGGTTTCCTACAGTAACATACTGTAGGTACTCCCAATTCATCCATTTTCATCGGATCCATTGCAAACCATCCATTTTGGGGTATCCCCCTCTGCTTGGTGGTTTTAACCATCTTGAAAAATATTAGTCAATGGGAAGGATTATCCCATATATGAAATGGAAAAAAAAGCCATGTTCCAAACCACCAACCAGTCATAAATATGGAAAGCCCTATTTTTATCCCATTAATATCTATGGAAAGCCCTATTCTTATCGATTTTTCTTGTTGCTTCCGCTTGGTCACCCTCCTGGCAGCGTGGCTCCTTCCCTCCCTGCTCCGTGTCATCGTAGAAGTTCAGGACTCGTCCACGCGAGCCCGCCCGACTCACGCCTTCGCTACACCGTCCATCGATGGTTGGATCTGAACCAAAATGGAAAACTGGGGCTGAGTCAGGTAGGGTCTCAATCATATCATATGTGTTTTTTTAGGTATCTTTTTAATGGTTTCTTTTTTGACCCAGAAGGGAACCACATCATGTGGATGTGCGCAACACAATTGAATCAACACTTTCCAGCAAGCAACGACCTCCGGGGAACATGACAAGTTCACAGCCTATGCTGACAAGTTCGCCGGCAGCACGTCCAGTGCGCAACAAGTGGTTCACAATGTTCCTGTCGACCGCATGCGCTTTGTGCCAGCAAAGCTTTGGAAAAGGTTTCCACTGGTGTGATAAGCCACTTGTTTCTGATGCCCTTGGAAACAGGAAGGAATTACCATCTGGTTATTTAACATAGCCATGGAAAATCACCATTTTTAATAGGTAAACCATCAATAAATGGGCCATTTTCCATGGCTATGTTAAATATCCAGAGGGTAATGAACAAAGAAAACATTGCACAAACATGCACAAACAGCACTCAATTGCCGGAAGCACAAACAGCAACTCGCCTGGAAAAGTCAAATTGAACCACCTCACAACTCGAAAAAGTGCAGAGTATCTAAAAGCACGCCATGAACATACTGTAGAAGCATGCTGAATCTGATATCATTCAAAATTTGGAAGATTTCATCAATACATTTTGTTCAAGTGGAGTGCCAACCTCTTTATATAAATCTACTAGACGTCTCTAGTCTAGACGATGAACACTTGCCCTAAATTCTACATGACAAAGATGGAAATCAGACTAATTGAGTTGGAAAAAAAAGTGCCAAAACTTCCAAGATTGTCTAAAACACAACGATAAAACGGTTGCAGCCCAGCTCAAAAGTATTGACCCATATTGACCCCCAAATCGCATAATTAGCTTAGTACTAGAAGATGTACTAAACATGATCAAAAATCATCACTTTTGTGGGTCCATTAACGTGCACAACTTTTGGGTTACGCGAATGAACATCACGTGCTGCCCGCTTGGGACCCAACATTTGCAAGGTCTGGAATGTCAATACCGCGAGCCAGAAGATCAGTTGAAACCTCGAGGCGTGGTTTCGATTGGCGGCTCTATCCTGAAACCGAAAAAAACACAGACATGGACGGTTTTCCCAAAGAATGTAATCTAGAAAATCATAGAAAATCTTAGTTTACTGGGGCAAGTGCAAGATGTCAACAAAAATGAGAAGTTACATTCTACCCTCTAGTGCGTCATGGTGCAGCAATTTTGGATAGGCTTATGGACTTTGGCCCAGGGCCTCCCGGGCTACCACACCATGAGGGTGATCCGCCCCTCTCTGAACATCCGAAGTCGCTTCCGTCTCTCGTCGTAACCGATCTGCTTGACGAAGATGCCAATCTGCATCGCACCGAAGCACTGGTGATTGGGTGACCGGCACTGAGACTGGCATTGACTACCGAATTCTGTGAGTTGCCTTATATCAACTTCGTGGAACACTTTTGTCATATAATATATATATATATATAATATGAATATCAATGAATATCATCCATTGCTAAACAAATTCATGTACACCCCCTGGATCCCAAATGACGTGCCGTCGAAACTACTGCCCCCTCACCTTGCTTTGATCTTTGATCCAACTCTGATCTGTAAATCGTCCATCACCCGCTTGATATGAGATCGCTTGACACTTGACACCAACTAGCATCAAGAACTCCAACATCCTAACTACCAGACTTTAAGTTGACAACCATGGATTGATTCCCAACCATATCAACAACTAATCTACAATCATGGATTCATTCTAGAAGGAGTCTGCTTTGTATCCCAAAATGATTCTCATCTGGCTGAATCAGCAAATAAATCACCAAACTAAGAAAGTAGCTATCATAAGTTGGGTCATTTGGATCATAATTCCCCCTAGTATTCGTTATGTAAACATCCGGATTCGCATCCAAGCAGCTTTCCTCTGCCATGTTTTCGCGCCTTGCGAAAATTGTAGGTCGTTGCTAGCAGCTCTGCCAGCCTTGGCGAACGTTGAACCATCACCTCTTTCTGCCTATAATTCCACCCGTCTTGTGTTTGATGTGTTTGTATGTATACATATACTAAGATGATCTAAGATGTATACTTATAGTATACATGTATACATACAGAATATGACATAATATATATATGTCATATATATATGTCATATATATATATATATGTCATATATATATGTCATATATATATATGTATACTGTATACATACATATGCACATACATGTCTATGCTTACAAACAACATTATTTTCGACCTCGGTGAAGTTCAATGACTATACTTGGAAGAACAACGAGAGCCAAGGGAAACTTAGGTAAAGGCCGTGCCGCTGTCTGCGTACTGTTGCAGAAGATCAGTGTCTTCTGCCTCACACGTGCGGGCCCGAAAAAGCGGTGATATAGAATGATAAATCTCTATACTATACTTATTTACAACATGACAGAATCCCAGACCTACGACTACTTTCCCTATGGGGAAATATACCAATTTATTCACTGCAACTTCGAGCCCAGAATCACAGCCTGACGTATCTCCTCTGACTTCTCCTGGCCTTAAAGATCTGCACTGTCTGCCGCTGGACATGTCATTCAAAGACAGCATGGGCTGATCGTTTTGGAAATCAAACTTAAAAACGGACATCCACCATTTTTAGTAGGAACATGTAGGAACATCATCTGATTTTTCTATACAGAATCTATGGAAGTTCCTTTCTAGGTCCTTTCAGGTGTTTGATTCCCATCTCCGCCGCGTGACTTTGTAGGTCCCAATGTCATTCTCCAGATGGTCCAACAGGAGTCGGACCTCGGCAGTTCACCGAAATCTGGTGATGGCGGGACCCGCGAAAAAGCGCAGACGCTCTCCGGTGGAAAAACAAACATCGCGATGCCGAAATCCCGGATGAAAAAAATGGTGGTTTTATTAAAAAAACTGAAAAATCATCTACAAATACTATAGATCTCTATAGATTGTTGGTTTTTTTTGCCATGTTGGCTTAGCTTTTTGGGTGAGCCAGGCACATTTCTGAGTGCCAGACCTTCTCGTCGAAGCCCTCAGGCACATATTGCCATTTCATGGGCACCATGGGATGACTCCGATGCAACAGATCCGGCCTTACGGAGAGTGGCCGAAAAGGAAACATGGGCATTTTTGCCACACAAATAGGGATTTTAACATGTTTTAACCATGAACAATAGGGCTTTGGCCGTCAACAAATAGGGATTTAAGTGATTAAAATTGGATGTTACAGATATGCCAGGAAAATATGATGGTTGGTTTACCGAGGATAGATCATCCGCAACAACAGTTCTGAAATGATTAAGAGGAAACTTTTACTCATCCAGGAGAACACGACCCATAAGTGGTAGTTAACTGCCAAAATCGAAGAAGACATCATTTAGGGATATCTAGGGTTTCTCAGCTCACTGATTAGAGCATGTCTGCAACAAGGAACATCTGCACCCGCCGGGAACCCCATGAGCATCCTGGCCTCTCTGCGGCTCGCAGTGCATGCGGCATCCATCTGCCAATCATCATCCTGGTGGACCTCAAATCGACGCCGCGGGAATTCATGCAGAGCTGTAAAAAGGATGCGCTAATGAAATACGGTTATATAATATATAATATATAATATATAATATATAATATATAAAATTGTAAAACAATGTAACACACTTCTCTGTTTGAACAAGACTTTCAATGACCAAACAGCAATTGCATCTTCAGGTCGGTGGCGCTTACAATACTCGTAGCACTCCTCTCCCATATTCCATGAGAGACTTTGTTACTTGCACTTCGTTGATTGGTTTCGTGTTCCAGCAGCTTTTAGACAACATATGACAACATAGAAACAAGCCGAACAACCAGGAGTGATCCTGCATACGGAATCAACGAGGTTGTGAACACAAACCATATAATTATATATACATGCCATAGATACACAGACACACACACACACGTACATATATATATACACATATTATGATTATATATATCTCTATACTTCAGACCCAAATCCAATGATCAGAGGGGAAGAAATGCTTGTGCCGAGTCTCCCATGCAGGATCATCCCCATACCATGAGCGGATTCTTTGAGATATCTGTGAAGCGTGGTGTATTTCAAGGTATTTTGTCTTACTTGTCATATTCATTCAAAGGCCCCCTGGCCCTATTCAAAGGGATGCTATTCAGCTTAGCAAGGATCAGAGGCAGCTTGACTGCGAACAAGCGACAAAATGCACTGAGGTAGCCCAAAATGGAACATATTTGTAATATCTTAATTAATTTATTAGCTTAAACAAACTAAAAATTAAAAAACATAAATACACATATGTTTTCATTTTTTTTGGCTGATTCTTTGCTTCCAATACTACTTTTAGAGGGGGGCAGGGTACCCTTCTGCTCAACGACCTCGTCCCAAACCCCACAACGCATATTTTTTTCATAGAAAAACATATTTTTTTTCATACTTTTTGTTTTCTGCCCCATTCCACCAATTTTAAAATATCGTAAAAAGAAGATCAATTAAAATAATCTAGCAAAAAGACTCTGATTAGCACCCCTTTGATCCCCAGAGATGGAGAAAGACATATGACCAGAATGGTTCTCGGAATCCATATGGTTCTTGGTGATTGGGTGGCTATTCCAGTTTCGATCTATGAAATTATCTACCCGTATAAGTGGAATTACAATACACATTTTGGATCTTCAGAAGCCAGATACTGAAATCATCTAATTTTTCCCTAGATTTTGATTTTGGTGATCACTCAAATTTCACATTATCTCTCCATCTATGTTGGTCATCTACCCAAACTTTCCCCCAATATGTTTATTCATATATAGATGATTTTCCCAGCTATAAACCCTCCATTTTTCGGACCAGGAATTTCCATGGATTTCCCCTTAAGGGGACATCTACAGAACACCTCGATATTTGATGGAACAAAAACCCATGGGGATTTCCGCTTCTTCCCAAAACCCAACGACCCAAGCCATTGAATAATACCATTTGCTGTAGCAAAATCAATGAAAATCACCATTTCCTAGAGGTAGATCATCATTTTTCATCTATAAATGGGCCATTTTACATAGCCACTGACCCGCTGGGCCTCCCAGCTTCCCCCCCTGGTTGGGCATGACGCAGGTGACCAAGGCGCTCTGCCGGGCGGGGGAAAAACCACTGAGATCAGGATCTTCGTAAGAATGTATAATATATATATATGTATGTATGTATGTATGTATGTAATGTAATGTAATGTAATGTAATGTAATGTAATGTAATGTAATGTATGTATGTAATGTATGTAATGTATGTAATGTATTGTAATGTAATGTAATGTAATGTAATGTATGTAATGTATGTAATGTATGTAATGTATGTAATGTATGTAATGTATGTAATGTATGTAATGTATGTAATGTATGTAATGTATGTAAT
>Ga0126342_10018988_pt1 | contig 11731 bp, 9 predicted proteins | sample Cyp1metagenome_FD_92528 | JGI IMG/M metagenome (GOLD analysis project Ga0126342, IMG submission 92528) | Coral microbial communities from Lord Howe Island, Old Settlement Bay, Australia - Cyphastrea 1 metagenome | ecosystem: Host-associated > Invertebrates > Cnidaria > Coral ... | reverse complement strand
GTGATTTGATGCTGATTTAACCAACAACAATTGTGATTTGATGCTGATTTAACCAACAACAATTGTGATTTGATGCTGATTTAACCAACAACAATTGTGATTTGATGCTGATTTAACCAACAAAAATGTGGTTTGATGCTGATTTAACCAACAACAATTGTGATTTGATGCTGATTTAACCAACAACAATTGTGATTTGATGCTGATTTGGCCAACAACAATTGTGATTTGATGCTGATTCAACCAACAAAAATTGTGGTTTGATGCTGATTTAACCAACAACAATTGTGGTTTGATGCTGATTTAACCAACAACAATTGTGATTTGATGCTGATTTAACCAACAAAAATTGTGGTTTAATGATGATTTAACCAACAACAATTGTGATTTAATGCTGATTTAACCAACAACAATTGTGATTTGATGCTGATTTAACCAACAAAAAGTGATTTACTGGGGTTTAAGGGGATATGAATCAACCAACAAGATGATGATATTCATCCCTTCCCTCTTTCATACTAAACCCCCCCCAGAAATCATGCTTTAGTAGGGGACGAAACTACATCTTTTGGAACATTTACGGTATGTCTTATATTAGGGGGATGGGCTCATAGATTACTATTTATTACAGCCAAGCTAAGAACTCAGTTCTATCAGTTCTATGAATCCCACTTATTTTCAGGTGCATTTCCGGCTTGTAAACCAATTTTTCGGATAATTATTCGGTATGTTGAGGTCTTAAACCATCTCTTTTTACGGGAATTTTGGGGTCACCGTTAGGTGCTCCTAACCACTCGACTACCGGTACAACCTCCAAGGCCGGCGCACCCAAATCACCATGATGCCGCTGAACATGAGCAAGAAGGTGAGATAAGTGTCCCTGGAGAGCTGGGACTCTGAGTCAGGAAGGCCAGGAAGGCAGGGCCCCCCTGGGAACCACTAACAATCTAACATAACTATGGCACTATGGAAAATCACCATTTTATAGCTGGGAAAACTCACTATTTCTATGGCCATTTTCAATAGCTATGTTAGTCATTACCAGAGGGTACCCCCTGGGATTTAGTTTTGGCTGATCTTGAATCCCACCAAACTCAGTTGACCCAACGTGCGGACACCGGCAAAAAGATGCAAAAAGATGGTCTGGAAATCCCGTTGACCAAAGGTGTCTGGCTCAAAATAGACACAAGTATCATCCATATGCTATGCCGATCTAGGGATGCTATGCCATGGAGAATCGAAGTGGCCGTCAGCAATGGCTAGATCACCCTTTTGGATTGTGGCTCTTCTGTTCTGCAACGAACTTTCAAACCACAACGCCTTATGACGACTCCACCTTCGTTGACATGCATCTGTTATATCTGTTTAATGGTCCCAATATTTATTTTACTTTTGGTAAAACCAATGCGTCAAGCCCCATGTTTACTAGAACCAATCCAGTAGGCGAAAGTCTGACCAGCTCCGCACCTGAGATTTCTGTAGTACATCACCTGCCGACGTTCCGTTTCTCGGAGATGCTGGGTATATCTGGGTCTGTTTTAACGATTTCACTCACAACAAATAGGGCTTACCCTCTGGTAAACTAACATAGCTATTGAAAATGGCAATAGAAATAGTGGATTTTCCCATTAAAAATTGTGATTCTCCATAGTTATGTAAACGTTTACCAGAGGGTAAGGACTGAATCATACTGGATGCATGTCAAATGTGCCAAAAGTGATGAAGAAATGGGATGGATTTGATGGGAATTATGGGATTTAGATGGGAATTGACCATGAAGAACAGGGATTTGACAAATGAATCATGAAGAAATGGAGGTATAAAATAAACCGACAATAGTGGGGATGCAATGGGATGTATAACCAATATGATACCTGATGTATGGATGTGTCTTTTAAAAGGCTTGATGAACCTCATCAAATCACCAAATTTTTAATGGGATAGACAATGATTATCCGACTATCTCCACAACATTTGGGGATACCCTAGTGTCACAGAAAGCCAAATATGAACAACCCTAGCCTAGCCCTGGTTTACTTTATTTTGTGGGGTACCATCTAGTCTACGGTAACAATTCTAGAATTCTAGGAGTGCCTTGCTACTGAATCCAGGGCCAAGGATATTTCGCCAGGGACAGAAACTCTTCGAGTCTGTGGGTCTACTGGTGGAATCTCCTGGTGGGACATCCATGGTTTCTGACCGGAGAAGTGGGATGATCATTCCACTTCTACGCCAGTTGTGATGTTCTGTGATAAAAGTTGACGTTTTTAACACATGTGACATGTGCATACATCTCTACCCTGGTGCTTTCAACGTATCCAATAAAAAACAAAGAACAGGTCAATGGGGATGATTAATGATTATCGCCAGTTGGACGGAGACTCCATACATGTACCCTCCGGCAAAATATGGTTTAGTCCAAAAGTAGGGGATGCCCCACTTGATTTCAATTTCAATGCCAATTCATGCCAGTTCCTTAAAGATCACTCTATTTTGAGCTTCCAAATCTCTGGCAACAATGAAGCCAATTACGGGATACTGCAGATACCCTACGATGACAAGAATGGAATCAAACCAAACTGTTTGTCATCACTTGATACTGTACCAAACTACTTGGATGTGCATCAGAATCAGCGACTGGACGATATTCTTGGCTAGAGCGGCTAGAGTGTCCTCTAACTTTTTGGGATATTGACTGATATTGACAATACCAGCAGATTTGGTTTACCGTCAGGTCTTCAAACCTGGCTTCACATTATTTTCCCAGACCTCTCCACAAAAATAGAGGATTTTCCAGCTTGCCATGTCTCATTACAGGACAGTATTAATATAGCCTTAAAGATGTCTTAACATGTCACATTCTCATACCATCCGATTATATTATATCGATTAAATTGGTGAATTAAAGTTCATTACCTTCTGGTAAACTAACATAGCTATGGAAAATGGCCCATTTATAGATGGTTTACCTGTTAAAAAATGATGATTTTCCATAGCTATGTTAGTTTACCAAAGGGTATCCCATATTGTCCCGTTTTTGGTCCATTCAACAGATTCTTCGGATACCCGTGGCACTTCTTTCTGGTGCATGGCCCCTGCCTTATCCTCGCATTGAGGCGACTCCTTCAACAACGATGACGTCTGATTCACAAACCTGGGCGAATCTGTCCATTTCAAAACGTCGGGCAAAAATCAAAGATTCACTCTATCCGGTGATCTCCTCATGTAGATATATTCTATATATAGTTCTATATATATATATTATAATATATATATATATATATTATATATATACTCTGTAATTGTTCCATTAATTCTATATATATATAGCTCTAATACATAATATATATATATATATAATTGTTCCATTACATATTGGGATCATAATGGGAGAATCCCAATGGCAGAATCCCAATGGGATTTTCTGTCGGGTTCCCCGGCCACTGCCACCGACAGAAGGCGTAGAAGAGCGGCGCACACATCTCGGCGCCGAGGCACCGAAGGCAGTACCCGGGGCCCAGGATCGGTTCAGCTGGGGGAGACCCCAACGGTTTAAGCGCGTTTACCAGCACAGTTCTGGTGATTTCATGGGATTTGATGGGAATTTGACTGGGATTTAGATTTAGATAGCTAAGTTATGCTAAGTTGGTACCAATGATGGTGGATTCTATATAAGTTTACAAGGGGGGATAACGAACTGACGGGGGTGAACATAAACCAACAAACATAACTTTCCTTGGCCATACAGCAGGGGACCCCCAAAATGCCATAGTTTGTCAACGTGCTAAGCGCTTCATAGCAGTTCCAGGATGTTCCCGGACTGGGGATGTGTCAATGGGACTCCCCACCTCACAGTGAGAACTGTGATCCTTGGGTATGCCATCCGCGATGTTCTTGCGGAATGTGTCCAGAAGTTACCAAAATGTCATTCACTTGGCTCTTGTAGCCACCAAAAGTCTGTAGTGAAACCTGAACCCCCAAAACATATAACAATTGTGGATGTGATGACATGGAAATGCCACACATCTGTGGCCGCTGGGTCCTCCCACGGGCATGGCGAATTGTCTTATTCTTTCGGACACCTGACAAGATCGGAGGTAGAGCGGGGGTGCTTGATGGTGAAGGGATTGAAATGGAATGGCTAAGCGGCTAAGCAACACAAATCAGGTCACAATGAAAGATCCATGTCCTTTTTTATTGAGCCGATTTCAAAGGTACCTACGGTAATTTAACCATTTGACTCTATATATCACAATACATATATACATATATACATATATACATATATACATATACATATATATATATGATCATATATATAATTATATATATATATACATATATATATATATATATATTATATACACATCAAAAATATTACAAAAGATCAATAATTGATCATTCATGATTCCACCTCCATCCGCCCCAAAAAATATTCACGGTTTCCACTAGTTTCCACCTGCGATGCCAGCTGTGGAATGGGAGCAGCCATTGCACCCCTCGGTACGAATGGGATGATCCTTACAGTTAGGACCTATGATCAGTGGATGATGGATCTGTCTGAAAAATGGAGTATACCACCAAAATGATCCTATTTATAGGTGAATGATCCATATGCGGATGGGTCAAAACCCTGGTACCGTGCCGTGAACCCCAAAATAGCTGGGATTTATGGATGTTCATCCCACTAAAAATGTATCTATAGGTATTGACCCATACCCATATAATTTATAGGTTGGTCCTAATTCCACTGGTTCATCATCCATTAATTTATGATGATGATGATTGACCAATGGAATTTTCAGTGTACCCTATTTTCAGTGTAAAATCACCCTGTGGAAAATATGGCCAACATGGCCAATTGTGGAAATTACCCTTTGAATTAGGGAAAACATAGAACTAAATGGGACAATGGGATATTTTGCATAGCTATATTAAATTGCCAGAGCAGCTGGGAAGCAGTACCGTGATCTATCATGTATCAGCTGAGTGCTCGACAGCAGCAGGATAAACACGCCCTAGGTGCGACAGGTCGGGGCCTTTGGAGCGTTTGGAGGGTCCCCACAAGGCTCAAACTTGGAAATGGGAAATACAGATGGAGGTTTTAGTTGCAACATCATCGAACTAAATGGAGGATTATCATGGATTATCCACTACCGGAGGGTTACAATATGTTACAATCCTCAATGGTGAAGATATGGAGGTTTCCTAGGGGTACCTCTAAATCATCCAATCTAATAGGATTTTACATTCGAAACCATCAATTTCGGGGTATCTCCATTTATGGAAACCTCCATCTTGTTTTCAAGCCATTTTATGGCAATGCTAGGAAAACGGTCATAAGGCCGACATCGAAGAATCTGTGACCTGAGCTCCCTACGAAGCCGGCATAATCCAACACATTCAGAAGGTGGAACATGCTCGCTGCCTCAGTTCTTTGAAGGGAAAAATGACCGGGATCTACCTTCTGTTAATCAAACGTGCCAATGGACAAACATTGAAGATCACCCATGGATGTGTTATTTGTCTATTAAAACCGTGATTTCAGGTATTTCCCATTGCCATGTTTCATTACCGGAGGGTAGAACGGATAGTGGGTGAGTCGGTCAACAACATGTTTTTGATAACAAGAGTTTGAGGCCATCAAGAGGATATTGTGAATGTAACAAACAAGCATGAACTGGTCTACCCAGCCTCCAGAATCAACATGTCCGATTCCTACCATGTCTCATGCCTGGTGTTGGTTAAAGAATGCTGAACAATGCCGGATTTTTCTTAATTACAAACTCATTGGCCTATCACCCAACAAATCACTGTTCTATGGCAGTACCATCTGCAATGGACGCCAGAAATCTTGGCATTGACAGCACCCAAACATCATGGGGTGCTGATTAATGATAGTAAGCCCTAGAAAGATAGGAACGTAATTTTGTTTTTATCACTATTTAATCATATTTAATTCCATCATATCCCATCCTCCGATCCTATTTTCTGCACACCATAATATATGTGTGAATCCCCTACTTAACCATTGTTTCTGGGGGATATTTGATGATATTAGAGGAAAGGGATTAATTGGATCTGTTTTGGGAGTTGCTATACCACTTGCTTGTAGCAGCTACTGTTATAGTTTGACATCGTTCTCTGCCAAGTTGCAAGTCCACCTGAAGCTATTTCCCTAAGTACTGTAATCGAGCCAATAAATCTGCAGGACAAGGCACTAGCCGCGGTTCATCCTTTGGATGTTTAGCGTACTGTTCGATGGTCAAAAGGGAATGCAATGGGAAAAAACCACGGTACATCTATGCTGGTTATCTGCTGTGTCTGAAAACGGGGAATACTTGATCAACTGTGGGATGATGAGATGTTCCCAACATGTTCAGGTACTAAAACCGTTATATCATATCATATCCCATGTTCTATTCCCATTATGGTTACTTTTATAAGTCAGTTATCCCTATTGTGGCTAGTTATATCAATTGTATCACCATCATTTCACATAACTATCATCTCTATCACCAGTTATACCAGCTATAATATATATATATATATACACATAATTACACATATCACAACACTTTCCCTAGTATTGCTTCATCACTGAGCCTTCATCCGGAAACATCAAATCCATTCAAATCCAGTTCTTCCATGTGTGTCAAAACCTTGTACCCCTTCTGTTCACATCAAAATAGCTGGTTTAGCTGGATGTTCATTCAGTTCATTCCCCTAAAAATGGTATTAATTGCTATTGATCCATACCCAGTTCTTCCATCGTTCGTTCCGCATTTTCCAGTCGCACCGTGAGCTGCTGATGGCGCTTTGACCACCGAGCCCTGCTGCTGTTGGGGTCCACGCACAACGGCAGCGTGGCGCAGACCACGTGCGGCATGTCGGCCCTGGGCCCAGGGGATCACCCGGTAAAGCCATGGTGGCAATGCCTAAAGCAACAAAAAAACGATCGTTTGGGCATGGTTTACACTCATTTAAGTGGTGATTTTGGGAAATATGTTTTTTGAGACATAGATGTTTTGATGGGTTTTCCACATGATTGAGATTTAAGGAAAAACAACAAGGACATCCATCAAATCCAGAAGGTGATGTGTTTTGTTTTTGCGGCTAAATATGAGTAACTAAAACACTACACTGGCTTTGAACCAAAAACATCTTCAATCACTTGGTTTCTTCGAAGAAAACCAAACGGAATATATGGGGGTATGCTGTTCGTTCTCGGGGTAAATCACCTGCGTCGCTTCTATCAATAGAACATGGGTGACTCAGGTCAAAATTCAAGATGTTGCGAACTGCCAACAACTGTCTTTGTCAACGTCTTGCTGTTGATTGAACAATCTTTTGAGAAACAAAAACAGAACGTTTTTGGCAAGTACCAAAAGTGCCAAAACAGTTAAAACAATTCTAGAGTAGACAATTATAGAGTAGATGTCTCACTTTTGACCCATGATTACCATTGACTACCCAAATATGTCCAACAAAACAAAACCATGGCAATTTTAACCCACCCTGCTCCCCTAAAACTCCTTTCCAGCACGGGCCTGAGGCTGGTGACTCTCAACTCACTTTCGCTGACCTTGAGCTGCAGGTAGATGCCCAAAAAAATTGGCTAAGTTGGTTTGTTTTAGGCCGTTTATTTAAGGGGGAAACAAACAACCTAATTGACTTTAGTATTGCCCCAGAATCGGGGGAGAGCCGGGGTATGGTTAATTAATTGGGAAATTATACAATAATCTCAACTAAGACATTGTATCGCAATGTATTGCACTAGTTTTCATGGTGGTCGCAAACCAACAAACATTTCACAGCGACCCGGGGGCATCACTTTTCAGCATGACAATTTTGTCCCGGCTTCTCAAATGAGAAAATGACAATCAACCCCTGAATTTTGGGGTACAATACCCATGGATATCCTCTTACCTATATACTGTAGACAAACTCATATATAATCAACCATAATCAACCTATATATATATATATATCTTTACATACATACGAATCACCACATGGAAAAAATAACGAAACAACACGTATCGACTTATGTAATCAATATCATTTGGGCTGGTGGTTTCAACGTCCTTGGGATTCATCATCCCGTTCCACCCGGTCGTCGTTACCCGGCTGTTGTCTCCATTTAGATCCCATAGGTTGACGGGGTATTCCCAGTAGATCCGCCCGAGAAATCCCGCAAACTCAAGGAAGAGTAGGATTATATCCATGAATCTTTAGGAATAGTAGAATATATCCATAGTCCAATGTGGATATGAAATATCACTCATATCACAACAAATCCCATCATCTCCCCACTAAATCCACCATTATATCCCCACTAAATCACCATGAAATCCCCACTAAATCACCATGAAATCACCATGAACTTCGTATGCATTGCTGGCAAAAGATAGCAACCGTGGACTGAATGGCGGTGCCTCCAGGTTCGCTTCCGTGGCTGAGCTTAGGCCCGGCAAGTTCACCACACAGGTGACCTGCTCCACTCCGTCCTGGCATGGGAAGATGTTGAAAAAACACGTGGAATATCCATGGGAATTCCATGAAAAATCATAATGACAGTGAAATGTTAATGATATTCATGTGAATTTCAATTGATTTTTGGGAGAATACGTATAGTTAAAGATAAACAGAATTTAATATGATCATATAGTATGGACCTACAGTATGGATAATATATATATATAACAATCGTGGTCTCAGTTGCTAGCTTGCATAACGTTTGGGTTTAGGGTATATGAAACGTTTGGTCATGGGATGAACAGAAACCGTTACACATATAACTGGGTGGCAACAAACATAAGGAATGTTTACCACCAATATCCAGCAATAACAAACAATAGGGCAAGACTCAATAACTGAAGAAGTTCATTCTTGTCTACGAAAAACAAGTTCATATATGCAATTGAATATATATCTATATATATATATGGGTATGTCTCAAAATGCCGCATGCGGTCCGGGATGTTTGTCTAGGGGGTATGATTCGTGGGTATGATGATTCGTGGGTATGATTCCCTGCCTTTACTAAAATCTGCACACGTTTAAAAAATACACAGCCATATATATTATAATTTGTTCAAATATAAGTATATGAATAATATCAACCCTGGATTAATATACCCCTAGGCTGTTTAATTGGGGGGACACCATTTATGTACCATATTGTGACTATTTGGAGGGTACCCCCTAATTACGGGGTTGACATTATTCATATGGCAGTGTGTCAAAACCTTGTACCCCTGGTGAACATCAAAATAGCTGGTAAATGGATGTTCATCCCCCTAAAAATGGTATTAATAGGTATTGATCCATACCCATATATGTTCATTTGCACACCAGATTTACATGGAAATCTGCGCAGCGAACATGAACTCCGCTGGGTCCTCCACTGCCGTCGTCACCTCGCAGGACGCGCCGCCACCCGCGCTTGGTCCTGGCTTTCAACGAAGAAAATGGTGATTTTGTTGATGGAAAAAGGTGGAATAACCTTATTTCAGGTCAGTGAAATACTATAATTTACCAGTTATGAATGGTTATAAATGCCTATAAATTGGATTGTCATTCCATAAATGGGATGATAACTGAATTATTATATACAGTAACTCTAAAATAGTCTAAATTGGTGATCAACAAACTAGATGGTATTTTTAATTTTCCGTACTTTGCATGAAAATCATGATCACAAACTAAATCTAAATGGAGTATGTTCATGTCTGTTCCATAAAGTCACGTTTGATTGGAAGGAGGATCAATCCAATGCATAAACCGGACCTACCAGGGATGAATTGTAAACTTGTCGACTGATTGATGACAAATTCTGGAGTGTGTCTGGCATCTAGGGTTTACCAGATTTTCTGAGAAATAGGAAGAAATGGCCAATCCCAAGCGATTTGTTGATTTGCAAGGACAGCCTAAACTCGATTTCACACGATTTCAGACATTTTTGGCAATGAACAACCAGCATTTATGAGGCGAGCCGGCTGCAGGTCTGGAAGTTAGATGCCCCCAGTGGAAAGGTGGATTGCTCCCAAACTCTTACGCTTCTATGAAACTATCAACCATAATATACAATTATACAAACAAAAAACATATACTATAATAACCTATGTTTGTTGTCTTGTTCATGCTCTGTTTTTTTTCTTTAAACATCAATCTTAAAAGAACATGTTCTTCCAAATAACGACCTGCACTACAAAGGCATTCCCGGTTTCAGGCTGGAAATCCCTGCTGTGAAGCTGTCCTGTCCCATCGCTTGGCGGAAAGGCCTCCTTGCCTGGTCAAACGCTTTGATTGTTTGATTATCACATGGTAATTCTTAGATACCTGCCAACAAATCTAATTCTTAGCTGGTTAGTACATTTTACCATTAATAGCAACATATAAAAGTACTAAAGTATCTAAACAAAGGTTGAACCAGATAAGACAACTTTAATTATGCCTTTCGGTAGCCTATTGATCAACGAACACAGACTTCAGATATCTTCAGATCTTCAGGGAAAACCGACCCGGCACCTTGGCTTTTCTGGTTTTCGGTCCTGGCAAGATGTCAATCATGGGAGATCTTGCGAGCAACGTTGAAGATATCTTGAATTGTCAATCAAAGAGTTATAGTACATTAGTACATGGAGGTTTCCTCAAATGGGGCTATCCCCAAATCATCCGTTGTAGTCGTATTTTCCATTATAAACTAACAAAAATTGGGGCGCCGCCATTTGTGAAACCCCCACATATACTATGAACCATGCCGTTGAAACATGGAAGATCCAAACTTCCAAACTTGACCAAAAGGTTGAAGCCTTCACGCCTATCCAAGTCTCTGGCCCTAGCACACCTTCGAGAGAACATGGCAACCCTGAGTTGAAGTCAACCATGGCAAAAAATCACCAATTTGGAGATTCAATCTATCAGATCTATCATAATATAATCATTCATACATATTCATACACTTTGGTACGCATACGTGGCAATTTCGAAAAATCCCATACAAATTCAGGTTTTCACGGGAAGACCATATATAACTTGGCCACTTTACAGTAACATGTTTGATTCCCGGATAATCTTGATGTTTTCCTGATGTTCCTTTTTTTTTCAGAATGGTTTTCTATTATTTCCAGCTGGCAGAAGGACAGTTTGCCACCCCAGAGTGTGGAAGGACATGGAAGGATGATTCATGAGGAAGATGGAATTCATGTGGAATTTTGCCTTGACCCTACCGTCGCCGTATGCTTGGCAAATCCTGGAAATGGCATCTATCCCATTTAAGAATTGGATTATAGCCATAGCTATACTATACTATGTATATATATATATATATATAATATACACATATATATATATAATTATATATACATATATATATATATACCAGGGGTACCAAACGGGTGCCGTAGTGGGACCCCTTAGCCAAAAAACACAATGGGACTCCTTATTTTTTTAGGTGGTTTAGAGGTAGTTTGGAGGGTTCTTGACCATGCATCTCAGTTTTTGATCGCTGAGGGCCCAGGTTCACCCGCAATGGCCACACTGCAACCTGGCCACCGGCTCATGTAGGAATGATCGACCAAAGGCATGGGCATCAGGTACAACGCCTTCAAAGCTATGGAATGGTTGGCACTGAATGGCCCAAGTTAAAACAGATAGGTAATAGAGTTACTAGAGGTGCAAGGTACCCCAACACAATGTTAAGTATCATTAGAAGGAAATTCCGTCG
>Ga0126342_10018987_pt1 | contig 11731 bp, 13 predicted proteins | sample Cyp1metagenome_FD_92528 | JGI IMG/M metagenome (GOLD analysis project Ga0126342, IMG submission 92528) | Coral microbial communities from Lord Howe Island, Old Settlement Bay, Australia - Cyphastrea 1 metagenome | ecosystem: Host-associated > Invertebrates > Cnidaria > Coral ... | reverse complement strand
GAGGAAAGGAGAGGAGAGGAGAGGAGAGGAGAAGAGAGGAGAGGAGAGGAGAGGAGAGGAGAGCACATGAGGAGAGTGCCTATAGGTCTCGTTTTGTCTCCCAGAGGTCTCGTTTTAGGTCTTGTTTTTTTCCCCCACATCCTGACACAAACACAAGCCACATTTGACCGTGGGGTGACTTCTTGATTTCGTGGGGTGACTTTATTTTTCACGTTGTGCCTTGCAGTGGGGTGACTTCATGTCAAAAGGGGTGCGAAAGGTCCAGCACCCGTAACATGGATGCGCTTGGCATTTTCCTGCTACAGGCGGTGCCAACAATACCAGCATCGTCTATCACAACCCTTTCAACAATGGCAGCTTGAATCAATGTGCTGAGCATTTGGTTGGCAGGACCCTTTAAAAAGATAAGTAAGGGTCCTGGGTAGTGCTGGATACATATGGATATATAATTATTATTGATTATTTGTATAATGATTATCATGCATAGCTATATATGCTATATATAGTTGTGCAATGTTGTGCATATTAAATGTGTATATATATATATAGTTATGCAGCACATCATATAAATGATTAATGTTTCAATGTTTTATATACAATATACCAGGGCTTATATATATATATATGTATATACACACTCATTGATTATGATGATTATGCTGCTGTGTTCAATTCTTCTCGACCCGTCCGGCCTGTGCATGAATATATCCAGTAGTTTGCCTCTATCACAGCCCCGTAGAAAGTTGAATGACATGTTTTTTCCACAAGCAGATCCTCACTAGGCATCCAAGGTAGTGACAGGTACAGGGCCCATGTGGTAGTTTCGTGCCACGACATGTTTGAAGAAATCTAACTTTATTCATTTTCATTCCACGAACGCATTGTTCTACAACTTTTATGCCATGTGCCATTCCACCATGGTAAAAGTGCTTAATCCGTCAAGTTTTTTCAGAGCTTGCGAGCCTCATCTGTGACCAAAACGGGGTCGGAGTCGTCTCAGGTAACCCACAGCAACTGTCCAATCGAGTGGAGGACTTCTTGGCCAAGTCTGGTATCCGAAGGGTCCCGGATCTCAAGAGGGCTCCAGTGGATCACATTTTCTCCTCGTATATAATATCTATATAGCCTGCAGGTAATATACCATACATGGAGTATTTGGAATAGTGCTTCCTCATTGTGGTATCTGTTCAAAGGTTGGACAGGGGCCGCAGAGTCCATATGTGTTTTTGATCGGTTTTGGACGAGCAGTTGGATCGTTGAGAACAGTGTCATTTGGTTGGTGGTGTTTTCCTTTTGTGTTCCTCCGTGAGCATGAACTAGCAGTTTGTTTTCTAAGTGTCTTGTTGATAAAAAGATCATCCCAACTACGATATATAATTACACATATATAATTATAGGTATATATAGTATATAGTCATGCAGTGACTTTGAAACCGATTACTGCAGTCTGGAACAGGAAAGCTCAGCCTGCAGATTACTACCAAATGACATGCTCAAATATGTTTGGAGTCATGAGTCGTGAGGCTGCATAGATTGACTCGTTATGATTTATTCAGCCTTTGCAGTTGCAGAAAGTTGAAACTGACTCCATTTAACTCCGATGCAACAGTTTGCTCACTTAAAATATGCGTCATGTACAGCAGCTACAGTATCGGGCGATAGCAACCCGTTCTGGGCAATGCCATGAGTCTTGCAATTAGATGTTTTGTTATGACGTAGATTTTTAGTTCGAGCATGCTAAAATAAAGAGAGAGAGATAGAGATGAAGTCACAAGTTTGATATGATGATATGCTTTAATCTTGGGTCAACGTTTGCAGACCAAAGTTGGTAGTTCCAGACTTAGACGCAAACTTGGCGGAACATCCAAAGCGTTGCAGCCATGGGATCGACTTCCTCTGCACCAGAGGTTCGGTTGACTGAGGATGGTTTCAATGTGAAATATGTTGGAACCGACTTCATCGATGGCATTTGGACGTACGATTTTTTGGTGCAACCACCACAAGGCGTAGAAGCTCCAGCTCAGAGGCTGCGGCGAAGCTTTGATGACGTTCAGTTGCTGGCGACCAGCATGGCGCAACGCTACCGCTCAGTGCCAGCTCCACCTTCCAAACCAATGTTCGGCATAGGTGATGGAAAAGCCCTGGAAGGAGACTAGGACAAAGATTGATGACGAGATGATATGGGATGATATGGGATGATATGGGAAGAAACGGGGCAATGGGATAAGTCAAATTCTGTCAGATGTCAGGATCTGAGATCCCTATACACTCTGCAGATGTGGCTCCTTTTCTTGCTATATTTGCTGGTCATTGATTTTTTGGGTGATCCTGGCCACAGCCACTTAGGTACGCGTTGAACATTTTTCTGTTCTCTGGTTGTATGGCCCCATGACTGCCCTTTCCAATTTGTGCAGGTATCACTTGGTATCTACAGGCGAGAAAGACACAGTTTTGAAACCTGAGTTCTAGCATCAGAATGGAAAGAGCTAGAAAGACTTCATTGAAGGTATGTGATGATCATCCCATTTTCCTGACATCCACGAGCCAGGATACCTGCGTTCCCTGCTGTTCATCGAGCCCTGGCCTCGTACCAATTGCTTTCGGCAGTTTCTAGGCATTGCCATGCCACCTCCACCTCCAGCAGGTTTTGGTCTGTCAGAAACGCTGGGTCCTGCAGTGCTCCTGGGGCACCGGATACCCATGGGTGCACTTGCGATCCTCCTTAGCTTTTGCAAAGCTGCGGATGCCCTTGGCATTTGCAGCCGGGTATGCAAGTCGTTCCAAGCAGCGGCCTTACATTCTTCTGCCTGGCCCAGCCTGAAGTTGTGTTCAAGTACTGCAGAACGTGTGGTTGATAGCTTGAGCTACATTCTGATGAGCACCTGTGCCAACTTGCAGGATCTTTCCTTAGATATCACCTTCCAACAGCAGGGCCTCAGCGTAGCACAACCTGCCGAGCTGGTTCTGAGACGGCTAAGGAAGTTGGAATTGAAGTTGGGTGATCCAGAAGGCAACACCTTTGCCGGTGATTTGCTGAGCTGTGTCGAGTCACCCAAGCTGAAAGACTTCAAACTGCTTGCAGTTTTGACCCCACATCTGCTGGATGCTGTGCGCATGGCGTTGCTTGCGGCAGAAGGATTACACTTTCTGAGCCTCACCGCTTTAGCTGATCCCTCGGAGGTCATTTTAGGCGCGGTAACCGTAGCAGCCATTCAGGAGCCTTCCAGCTGCAGAAACTGCTGTTTGTTTACCGAAAATGCACCAAAGGCATCCAAAGGCATCCAAAGGCAATGTTAAGGATGGCACATCTGCTGAACTTTTCTCAATGCGTGTTTTCCCTCGGCCTCCGGGGTTCAGAAAGACACATCAAACCATCCATTCACCGATGTGGCACAGCACAGGAGATTTTGGACATTGCCCCAGCTGTTTCCAGCTTGAAGATCAACTTGGAAGATGGGATTGGCGGTCTCATCCGTTCCTTCTCAGGCCACCCACAGGGAGATGGTATTCTGCAGCGGTGCATGGCCATGCGAAACCTCCATAGTTTGGTCTTTGACTTCCTGGCTGATACTGGGTCTAAGGGAAGCTCCAACGCTGAAAAGGGCCGAAAACATGAAACAACGGAGGTCTAATGCAACAGAACGATCAGAACCGGGGGAGCAACAAGCAGATGGGGATCAGAAAAAAGAGGAACATGGTAACATGGTGATCTGAAGACCTATTCGATCTCAAGGGACTTCAGGGCTGAGAATATACTATATAGCTCCTGAGGCCGCCTTTGCTTCCTGTATCAGTTGGTACTAGGCAATGTTCATGACAATCTGAAAGTCATGAAGCCTTAACTCCTCCCGCAAATCAAAGTGATAAACATGAATCCACATTAAGAGACAGTGACTGCTTTTTGATAAACATTGTTTCGGTGGCTATGTCCGGGCTCATTCTCCGCACGGGTTCTGAGGATGACTTGGTGGCCTTGATTTTGCAGTCAGCTGATCGTTCTTGGCACCTGCAGTCCGCGCGCTTCTCGGGCTGCAAACAAACACTGCGAGATCCGGATCAGACCCTGCTGACTTTGTTGGGGAAGCTCTCCGGGGACCTGCAGGAGCCACCTGGCAATACCTGGTATCACCTGGTATCACGTATCTCCCGCTATCATATGTACGCATATATCATACATGAATATACATGACATATAGTTGTACTATGTTGTAGTACAGTACACATGCAGGCATGGGTGGCTGAACGAAGCAAACAGCACGTGAATGGCTGGTCTCTTCTTCGTTGATGTGAGATGATGTAACATGATGTAACGTGTTTGTGATGAAATCCTGGTAGCTTCCACACAACTCATTTGCTGGTGTTATATTAATATATATATATAATATATATATAATATATATATATATACATAGATAGATAGATAGATAGATTGTTAGATAGATTGTTAGATGCTGATTGCTTTGTTCCCAGCCAGTCCGGCGAGCTGGTGAAACGTGGTGAAGCATCAGATATCATCAGATCTCCGCAAAAATCGCCAGGTTTTCCTTCTTGATTGATTTGGAGCTCTTCATCCGCTCATTTGCACAGGGAATCTGGGGTATTTCCCATCAGCGCCTGGGTCCATTGCCCAACCTCTGGCAACATCGGGAGGCTTTGCGGAGACTAGAGCTGAGGCCTGGCGTTGAGAAGCTGATGAACAGTACTCTTTGGTAAATTAACAGTTAGACCCTGAACATACCAAATTTTTAGTGGAAACTAAGCTTCCAACCCCTATTTGGCAGGGTCTATGTTAATTTACTGGAGGGTACCTTTTTGTTCTGGGGATTCTTTGGGGTCAGCTACAATGATTGATTCGATTGGTTGAACATCCTCATAATCTCAAATTGTTCGTAACACATGGACAGAGATTCTTCCAACACGATTAATCGTCACGCAATCCCTCGGAGGAATGGTATGTTTTTGTTTTTGTGGCATCCTACCACTACCTCTTTCAACTTCCCCAGGAACTGGCAAGCCTTCGATGATGAGGGTATGGCATGTTTGGTGGAGTGTTGCCCAGGACTGGAAGTGCTTCTGCTGGACAGAGCCGAGCCTCTTGAAGCAAAGCGCATGTCATCCCTGGGCTTCATGAATCCCCAGGAACATTCCCATGCCTTGGTGGTTTAAGATGTTGAGGGGCAACTGTCCAACCCCAAAGCAACAGAAATAAACCACTGGAGCAATTAAGCCCCCCAAACAACAAACTAGATATAGATCATTGTTTATTGTTTCCTGGAGAAAGGGCGTTTCAGTATTTTGGAGGGTAGCTGGCCCTGTGCAGACTTGTTTTTTTTCCACCACCCCCTCTATACTGGGTTCAATTCCCAATTTCTTTGCTTAGTTAAAGCCCCGATTTTGGGCAATTAAATCATGTTACTCTCCATTTGTCAACGTTACATTGCATCAAATATATATAATCCCCTTTAATCCCAATTTGTGACGTTTTTTAGCCAACCAATCCACATCAATCCACATTTTTCGAGGTACTGGACGGACAGCACGGTGCAGCGGATCGTCACTTCGTTGCCTTCGTTGGAGCACTTTCGGCTGCGTGCCTCCTCGATGTTGTCGGATCAGAGCTTGTACGAGTCGCCCGGCGAAACTGGTAGAGAGATTGTTTGGGTGATGATATGTATGAAGTGTAATATGATTATATGATTTGATATGTATATTTGGGTATATAAATATATATAAATATATAACTGGCCATAATGTCATTCAGCCTTTCCATACAGGTTTCACTTGGCACAGTGATTATCTATATCCTTTAGCAGTTATGCCAACATGTGCCATTTTGTATCTATTATTGTCTATGTTTTTTTAAATATATGCGGTTTACATTTCTTCATCTATAATTTGCACGTAGATGTGCGAAGAGAAAAGGTTGGATTCCGGAATTGTTTCTTCGATCATGCTTTTTCGATTGCAAATGATCTAATGCAAAACTGTCCCCAAGGCCAAGTTGAGTTCTTGGAGGGTAATACCAACAATAGTGTGTGGTGTAGCCAGTTCGATGTAAAGGCTGTCCGAGCCCGTTAATAATGTCGATCTCGAGTATTGAACAAGCTGAGAAGCTAATAAGCTAATCCAAATCTGATCGCAGCCGAAATCAAATGGATGAAAGTTAGCCACCCCAATGATTAGATGACCATTAGCAACCACGCTGTGACTTATGGCGTGTAATTGCTGAGATATAGGGTGTGTCATCGGTCCAAGAAAAGCTGCTACTTGAGGAGCCCCCAATTATGGTGTCCAGGTCATTCCAGGTCTAGTTGGCAAAAATGGGCCCAGCAGTACCAAACATGTCGAAAAATGGGGCCAGCTCTGAGCCACTGCAATACTTTTTGCACAGTCTTCGGCCAGCCCAGGTTGCAGCAAGCACCGCACAGACTCCAAATCTTGGAGATTGAACCATCCTATGCCATGTCAACGTGCTCTGGACCCAACTTAGTCGGAGGAAACACCCATGCGCTGCCACCTTGTGAGCTTCTTTGGTCACCCCATGATGCCACAAAATAATGACTCCTGTATTTTTTGTATTTTTTCTTGTTGGTTTTGGATGGAGACTGTTTGTTTATCGTGTTTTTCCAGCATGGATCTCAAGTAGGATTTCAGAACAGAGGGGCGTCTCTGGTTCCCTTATGTTTCCCCTAAAAAAAAGTGTCACCAAACAACCAATCGCTTGGATTGGAACCTGGGGAGCCCCATGGCTCCATATGGCTCCATGGCAGGTACATGATGGATCAGTTGAAGGCTTCGATGGCCGGCCCCTCGGGAGACCATGTTCCCAGCAGCTTCAGCAGTTTCATCGCTGCCCAACTCTTTGGACTTGCGTCCCCAGAGCGGACTAGCCCGGCGCAGCTCCTTGGCCTTGGCTTTGAAGATGATTCATTGTTTGTAGATATATGATATATGATGATATAACCGAAGGAAGTTTAGAAATCAAACTTCCGACTTATGGACAGATGGTGCAACAGAGGGGGGGGAAGAGCCAGAGAAGAGAAAAGAAGAAGAAAGAAGATCTCGGTGTGCGAAAATGGGTGAACATGATTGAAAATATTGAAAATATTGAAAATGGGTGAACATGGTAGAAAAGTCGTGAAACACTGTGTTTTTCCAATGCGTTGGGCCTTCGGAGGGTCCAAAAGTATAGGCTCGCTAAAGCGGCGGATGCGATGTCATCTGGTAAGATGAGAGAAAAAATTGCACGCCGTTGTGGCCCGAAGGAAATTTCGACATGAAAATGCCCAAAGCACCTCAACGTCGGAGCCCTTTTGGAAGTTGCGATGTGGAAAAAGTGCATGCGGCTGTGGTGCGAAGCTCATTTCAAAGTCAAACGTGTCAAAATGTTATAGAAAGCACCTCAGCCTTGAAGCACTTTTAGAAGGTTACTTCTTCCGAAAGCGCACGCCGCTGTAGCGCAAAGCACAGTTTGAAGTCAAAATGCACAAAACACAAAACACACCACGTTCGGAGCACTTTTGGAAGTTGAGGTCTTGTGCACGCAGCTGTGGCGGGAAGCAGATTTGGAAGTCCAAATGTTCAAAACACCTCATGCCCGGAGCACGTTTGGAAGTTGAGCCGTTCAAAAAGTGCACGCGGCCGTGGCGTGAAGCACATATGGAAGTCAAAATGGCAAAAGCACCACATGTTCGCAAATGGATGTTCAAGCGTCATTTTTGTTGGCAGGCGCAATGGATTCTGCACTTTGCAAAAAGGTAGCTACACGTGAAGTTTTGGCACCAGTTTCAAAAACGATGGTGGGCATGGGGCGTTTGAAGTGGATCTGCAAAGGTGCTTTTTGCGTGGCAGGCGCGGTACAAGACATTCTCCATCAGACATGTTAAGAGGTCAGGGCGCTGATTTCCTGAGAGGGGTTGGGATTTTGGAGCATCAGATCTTCAGGTTTGCCAAGGTGATTTTGCGTGACAGAGTGTAGCAGTGTAGCACTTCATATATGACCTGGCCTGACTTTTTTGTGGCAGGCGCAGTGCTCTAGAGGGAGGCATGAAACAAAATTGCACAACGCATTGGCACGAGGTCGTCAGCTATGCACTCAACTTTCCTTTTTTGAAGGAAGTCTCACAGAATGGCTTCGTTTCTGACGTTGTCAGTTCAAAAATTGAGGAAGTCTCGCAGAATTGATCGTTCGTGATGTTGCCTGGAAGTCTCGCGGAATTGCTTAGTTTTGGACTTGCCACCTTCCACTTTGCAGGAAGTCTGGCAGAATTCCTTCCTGTCCGACAGACAGACAGGCAGACAGACAGACAGACAATTGGATAGATAGATAGACAAAAAGACAATTAGTATAGAAAGAGACAGGCAGATAGGCAGATAGAGGGTCAGATGGTCAGATAGACTGATAGTCAGATGGAACGATAGATGCATAAACAGAAAGATAGAACGTCCAGTCGAGCAGAAAAGAAAGACAGACAGACAGACAGACACACAGACAGACAGACAGACAGATAGATGGATGGATGGATCGATAGATGGAGAGTCCGATAGACAGATAGATGCTTAGACAGATAGATAGACAGAAAGATAGACAGACAGATAGATAGACCAGATAGATAGACAGACAATGGACAGACAGACAGATCGATAGATCGATCGATAGGTAGGTAGATAGATAGATAGATAGATAGGATAGAAAGTCTGGTAGACAAATAGTCAGATAGATAGAAAATAATAGATATTTAGACTGGTAGACAGGTCGATAGATAGACATACAGATAGGTAGATAGATAGATACGGTAGATAGATAAATAGAAAGACAGATAGGTCACAGATAGACAGGCAGACAGATAGGCTGGCAGATAGACAGATAGACAGATATACAGATAGACAGACAGACAGACAGATAGAAAGATGGATGGATAGGTAGTTAGATAGATAGATAGAGAGAGAGAGAGACAGAGAGAAAGAGACAGAGAAAGATAGAGAGATAAAGAGACCTAGAGCCTCAACCACCTTCGGTCCATCAGTTCGCTCTGCCATCGATGAATCACAACAACTCACGTCCCCTATAATTTAACAGTGTCCTATCTTTGAAACTTCCGCCACCGCTTTGTGCGGTCCTACTGGTGGGTATAGAATTAAACACACCTACATACATACGTACCTTACCTTACCTTACCTTACCTGACCTTATAATACATTACATTACGTTACATTGCATATCATTACATGCATTCATGAAAATACATACAAACATAATTCTACATATGTGTTGTTGGCAATCATCCAGCATCTCATCCAGATATGTGCAGGTTTCAAACTGTGTGCTTGTTTTTTCCTCCAAAGTGGGGGAGCGATGGTTAGTAGTTGAAGAACTCATCCAAAGAATGGTGCAAATTTTCAACTTGGGAATTATTGCCCTATGCTGCAAATAAAACATAGCTATGGAAAATCAACATGTTTAACGGAAAAAAATGTTATAAATCATCTATACATGAACCATTTTCCCCGGCTGTGTTAACTAACCAGAGGGTATATGAATTGCCAAGTTTCTTCAATTTTCCGCTGGGCATCCAGCATCTGTGAACTTCCGTACTGTAGGTTGGGTTGTCCCAGCTATCCCCCAACCCCAGGGTGCCATCTTGAAATCGAAGTTCCAGGGGATACTCTCTATTCATCTCTAATAATTTATCCTGACAATGTCAAATCCCTCAGTTTAAGCAGGTCAATCATGTACAAGTGATACATTATGCAGCCACAAATTGTTGTTTTCAAACACTGTTTTTGTCGATGCAGATGATTTTCCTGTGCAAATCGCAAACATTGTGGTTTTCCCTCACCAGGTCAGGATTGATTTTTGGATGGTGATTTTTTTGGGATGTCCAACATCCAACATCCAAGGCTCTGGGTGTTGAAACCTTTGGATGAGGACAGTCCTGCCATGACTCTATGGCCAGAAGTGAACTTTCGCATCCGAAACCGGCGAGCACCTCGTGAAGGGATGTACATAGGTCGCTAGAAGACGGGCATTTGCCACGGTCAGTTACACGGTTTGTCCAAAAATGGGGGAATGCCTCGAAATGGTTTCTTGAAACGGGAAAATTATTGAAGATGATGGTAAACCTTGGATTCTTGGTTTACCTTCCATTTATAGACGGTTTCCCCATCAATTCAATTCCCATGAAACTTAGGATTTTTTCATTGCCATGTTTGATTACCGAAGGGTAGTCTATTTTTGGACAACCCCATTTGATTCCCAAAGATGGAACAATACTCGTCCATTTGCTCGAGACTGCAGCTTCCGCGTATGGATACCCGTGTGCCTGGAGGCCACAGATGTTGCAGCTTCACGCGTGGGAAATCTAAGCGTGTGTATGTATGCATATATAATACATATGATTGTAGTCATCCCCACCAAGTGGGAATATCTTTGAGAATTCCATATTCTATCTACCTCAGGAGCTCAGGATGATTATGTAATATGATAAATATTATATGATACATATATATTATATAAACACATATTGTACATATTAGTTAATTTTTCAGCACTGCTAACTTTGCCCCCAGATTTGTTATGGGAAAGCCAAGCAACCCAGGTGCTTTCGGACCTGGAATCCAGGGATCACATCCCCAGCTTTGTGGTGACAGGTGAACATCCCGTAAATCTTCTCACATGCCTATGACTCCTATGACCACCAGCAAACTACACAGCTATTGTTGGGTAATATCACGTGATATTGCAATATCCCAACATGGTATGCCCATCCAGGGCATCCCCAGGTTTTCAGTGGACATCAGCCCCACGGGGAGAGCCCAACGGTGGTGCGACATGTGCGCAGTGGTTTGCTGGTGATCACCGCAGATACCTCGTGCCGCGGCAGGGTGCGATTCTGGGCTAGGGGTGGGATGAATTCGGAGGCATGTCATACCACAAAAATGCAGATAATTCATGAGAATCCAATATGCACTGCACATTCCCAGATTTGATTGAAGGGAAGATTTCTAGAAACAATTCGGGAAACCATGGTTTTCACTAATCCCTTCCCCCTAATACTAACCCCCCCCTCTCCCCAAATAATAAACACTTCAGGTAGTTTTTATTATTAGGTGGGTATTTATTAGGGAACCAGAGCGGACCCTAATAATAAATCAAAACCCTTGATATTTTTTTCGATTTCAAAATCAATTAATTTTCCTTTTATAACGCAATAAAGATATTGCCAAAAAATGGATCCTATTAATAAATCTAAAACCTTGATTTAAAAAAAAAAAATCGATTTCAAAATCAATGAGATTTCCTTTTCATAACGCAAGAACATATTGCCCAAAATTAAATTTCGAAGCGGATCCTAACAATAAATCAACAACCTGAATTAAAAAAAATATTACTTTCGATTTCAAAATCAATTACATTTCCTTTATAACGCAATTAGAATATTGCCAAAAATTAGATTTCGAAGCGGACCTTTTTAATAAATTTAAAATAAATCAAAAACCTTAATTAAAAAAAAAGACTTTACTTCGTGTGATCCCCACCATGACATTTATACATTTTGTTACTGGCAAATCTTCTGGCATTCTATCTGACATTTTATCTGGCATTATGTCTGGCATACCTTCTGGCATTCTATCTGGCATATCTTCTGGCATTCTATCTGGCATATCTTCTGGCATTCTACCTGGCATATCTTCTGGCATATGTTCTGGCATATCTTCTGGCATTCTATCT
>Ga0126342_10018986_pt1 | contig 11732 bp, 13 predicted proteins | sample Cyp1metagenome_FD_92528 | JGI IMG/M metagenome (GOLD analysis project Ga0126342, IMG submission 92528) | Coral microbial communities from Lord Howe Island, Old Settlement Bay, Australia - Cyphastrea 1 metagenome | ecosystem: Host-associated > Invertebrates > Cnidaria > Coral ... | reverse complement strand
GCCAAATCTCCATACAGGGTGCTAACGACATAGGTACTGCCGGATCCGCTAAACTTCGCCTCCCCTTCGCACGGAAGGGGGCCCGGGGGAACCACGAGGAGGTGGCGGATCACTTCCCCCGGATGGCAGCAAAAGCACCGCTTTCGAAAATACTGTAAGTGCCACAAATCCGCTGAACATGTCTAAATCGGTCTTGGACACTGGAGCTGTCACCACCACATTCAGCAGCGCCCCATGTCACTACAGTTCCGTCAGCTAAAATGGCAGCAAAAGCAGAGTCTGTGCCACAAATCTGCTGGACATTCCTGAGCTGATCCTGGACTCTGGAGCTGTCACCACCATGTTCTGGATCACCCCATGTGACCACGCTTCCATCTGCCAAAATCCCAGCGAAAGCACCATACGTGCCACAAATCCGCTGAACATTCCTGAGCTGGTCGTGTACTCCAGAGCTGTCACCACCACATTCAGGAGCGCCCCATGTCACTACAGTTCCATCTGCTAAAATTGCAGCAAAAGCGTGGTCTGTCCAACAAATCTGCTGAACATTCCTGAGCTGATCCTGGACTCTGGAGCTGTCACCACCACATTCGAAAGCGCCCCAGGTCACCACGCTCCCATCAGCCAAAATTGCAGCAAAAGCAGCGTCTGTGCCACAAACCTGCTGGATGTTTCTGAGCTGATATCTGATGGCTGAGTTGTCGCCACCATTTTGGGAATCGCCCCACGTGACAATTCTGTCACCTCCAACACACCGCAAAGCAAATGCGCTCCGAGTTGCAGCTACCTTTGGCTGCTGTACAACAGCTGTAAGGCTGTCTCCATCTTGAAACCCGTAAAGTTCAAGAGGGTCTGTTGGATCTAAAAGACGTCCATCAGGTGAAGCAAGCCGCAGAAAACGATGCTGCAGAGACTGTTGTGCAGCTCTGTTCAAGTCAGCAATGGTGCCTGATTGTGAGACCGCGACAGTTTCGCACCGCCCACTTGGCAATGAGACCTCCAGTTTGATGGAAGTGTCAGCCGCCTGACTGCTCAAGGGCCTGCTCTCCATGGCACAGCTGCAAAGGAATGCAAGCAAGAAAGGTGAAAAATGAAAAGTCATAAATAACAAATATACGGAGTGATGTTGGAAATATTGGCATTGTGTCCGTCATGATTCTCATCAGCCATTGGAAAAAGTGTGCATAGTATGTATATATATAGTAATTATTATATATATAGTATTATATATATAATTATATAAATGTGTGATATATGGCAAAGTCTGGCATTCTACCCGATCAACTTTCCCGATCCAAGTTTCTCATTTTCGAAACCTCGGAGGTCATTCGGGGGTTCCATACTGAGCAATGGAAAATCCTTGCAGCCAGCCCTAGGCCACGGCTCATGGCTGCAAAAGAAATGGCTTGTGCCCCAGTTCAATGGCCATTTTTTGAGGGGAAAATGATGATTTACCGCTGGAATGTGGGCTGTCCATTTTTGTGTAAAACAGCTCCATATGACTCATATGACCATTGAAGTTGATGATGTCCGAGAATGAAGCGGAAGAATCAAACAGTACAATGAAAGGGAATATATGGCAGTGTGTCAAAACCTTGTACCCCTGGTGAACATCAAAATAGCTGGTAAATGGATGTTCATTCCCCTAAAAATGGTATTAATAGGTATTGATCCATAGCCATATGGAAGATCGATGAGAATGGATACATTAAATCATTTGCCAAAGTCTTGTGCTACCATCAACCCCAAACTGCTCCAGTCTTGGGCAGTTGCAGGACGTGTCATCGTCATATCGATGTGATTCACAAGGAGTTTTGCTTGCCCGTTCTCTTTTCAGTCTGGACTAATCTCAACCCCTCAACCCCGGATTCATAAACCCCTGGCATGTTTCCATCGATTTGTTTTGCCTGTAAAAACTCCACCTTTTGCATGGGCAATTTCACCCCTTTAGTCATCCCTTCGTGGCTTTGCACCATGGTCATGGTCATCCCACATCAACTTGGGGCTGAAAATTGGATACCCTCCGATCAAAAATGGTTGGAACATCCACCATTCAATAGAAATGTCATCATTTTATTAGATATATCATATGTCATACATGTATTTATAAATTTTCCGGGGCAATATCATGTTATTAGAAATATCTATAGATGTGTTTTTCCCAGATGATTTTGCCCCTTTTCAAACGGCCCAAAATCGAAAACCGGCCCCGTGATGTTCACCATCCTGAAATTCTGGGCTTTCCCAACGAGTTCCAAGACGTGCAAGGCTTCGTCACCATGTCGATGTTGCCGCAGGACGTGATTGAACACCATACAGACCTGCACCGGTTGGAACCACGGAATACCACGGAATACCACGGACGCGTGTTGGATTGGAAACAATCTGGATCTTTGATGATCTTTGTTTCGTGGCTTAAATTGTACCCAGTTCGGAAAAAATAAGGGTTTCCTGTCAATGCCCAGTTCATCAAATTCTGGGAAGGTGAGATCTGACCAGGGATGAACCATCTTTTTCATGACACACCTTGGGGAACAAAAGTGACAATTCGATCACTACAATAAGTATACATACATGGACTAATATATATATATATACACTTATTCATACATATATATATACATACTACAGTAGTATGTTTAAGGATACTTAGCTGATCTATGTATGTATTCGTATATCTATACATATAAATATTATATAACCACTCTATGTGTATATTAATGTTTGTGAATATACATCCAACGGCCATTAAGAACCTCCTCAGCCAGTTGTTTCTTGGACTTGGCAGTCTTGGCGAAGCGTCCTGAAAAACGGAGAAAACCCGACGAGAAAACGGAGATCATCGGAGATCGGTCTCAGCGAATCTGCCTGGTTTATCCAACATTGATATCAATGATTTGGTTGATTAATCCAGGACAATACCAAATCAATGATATCTGTTTGTTGGATAACCAGGCAGTGATATTAGACTGGCTTGATCTAATCATTGATATCATTGATTCATCCAGGATAAATAATAGATTGACAAATACTAATAATGGATTACATTGATCCTAATACAAGAGAATGACAGTGGACATATAGCTGATCAATGGTATCGTGTTATAATTCTGAACATTTCTGGATCATGGAATATGAACATGAAAGGACCATTGGAGAAACGGCGAAACATATGGTGCCATTGATCATCCTTCGGTTTTCGGTGCTGGCAGTTCAGCGGCTTCCTCGGCATTCTTCCTCAAAAGCTTCCCACTCTTGGTTGAAAAGATCCCTGGCTTGTTGCTCCTTGGCGCAAGGCTCGTGCAGCTAGGTTGGCGGTCCAGGGATTGTTCAGAAGCAAGGACGAAGTCAACTTCCATCACTGTTTCAAAATATGCGAACGATCTTCAGGAAAGCAGGAAACCATCGGGAAACTATCCCAAAGGAAGAGGTTTCCCACATTGTTTATCCATGTGTATCCCAACTCACCAGCTTCATGGGGATGTGTGCCCCAAACGCCAGGTCACTGCAATGCTTTGAGAGGCTTCCACCTCACAGCTGTCGTGGTTTTCTTGGTAAACCCAATGATGGCAGGGATTTATATAACCAACAAAACATCAAATATCATGGGGGGGGTACACTCACTAAGAACAATAGTACTGATAATAGGGATTTATCGGATTTAAGTACCAAAGGAGTTGGACATGATAGGGGATTTCAGTGGATTTAAGCAACAATATACTCTGGGATGTTCTGGTAAAGTCAATGACATAAACCCATGTTTTAACTTTGGGATACTTTTGGGGTATGGTGGTTAACACTTCCAAAGTGGCAAAATGGGTACATTGCGGATGTCCCAAAGTGACTTCATTTAAAGGACTGCTTTGCAGCCATAGTCAGATTTGTGTATCTTCCGCATCCGTCCATCTATATTTGATGATACACAATGATACACAAATTAAAATATCCATCTGACATCATCTATGTATATTATATATACAATTATTATATATGCATTCCTATATTATATTCTATATATATATATAATTATATATATATACACATGCCATTAAGTACATGACAAGTTCACACTTCACCGCTGACTACACGTCAAGTCGTCTCACCTGCCATAGCTCTTCGATGGTCTTCTTGAAGTGTACCTGCGATCAGTGATCAGCGAGGCTATGCTGATGAAGATGTGTAGAGAATGTAAGTGGTAGAGGGTAGACTGGGCCAGTCAGACTGAGTAAACTTCTAGTACAAGAAAAATCATGTCTATTTAGTCTATATACTGCTCCATTTCGACATGCGATAGTTGGGATCAATGATTGCCTAAAACATGTGCAGGGGTGTAGTGAATAGCATGTGCACTTTTGTCCAGACATCCACAGTGCTTGCCCACCAAACACTGGGCCAGAAGGGAATGGGTGAATGCAGCAAATCGATCGAAATGTGCATGAGTTTCAACTGTAGGATCTTCCTGTGGTACATGTGGCTTTGTCTGAACATGTCGGGGAAACCAAATTTGATGCTTGATCACCAGTTTTCACCAGTTTTCACCAGTTTCGCATGAAGTTTGCCCGACGCCTTCAAGGCCCTCAACTGATCTCGATCGACAGCATCCGCCAAACACAGGGACCACGTGTATCGCGTCAGTTCGCCCTGAGGTCTTTGAGGTCGGTGACAAAATTCCCCATTACTTCGATGATTTGGCCATTCAAACAGATATAAACATCTTAAACCCTTTATTTCAAGTGGATTTCAAATTACCACATTTGATTACCAGAGGGTATGGTCCATTTCTAAAGGCCCAAAGCCCAAATGAATCTGAATTGGTCAGTGGTTGTGGGGAAAACCATGGGATCTGGCCACCGACAGGTCCACCATGAACCATCGATTTGGTGGCTTAGTGTGCCCCAATTTTCGTCCAAGACCCCCAACCCCCACCCAAGTCCTGGTATTCAATGGGAGTGCTGAGCTTCTTCTTGGCCTCCTCCTGGTGAACAAAACGCCGACGATTGACTTTTCATTGAGAGTTGTGCCCTATCGCGGGGGGATTTCTGGACTTTCCGATGTTGGATGTTCTCAAAACACTTCAGGTGAGACTGCCTCTCCACAATCTGCCATCAGGGCACCAAAAAGTCCGTTTGCGAAAAAAAAAATGGAGCACCTGGGTTGTGATACTCCGAAAACATGCGCTTGCCATACTCCGAAAGCATACAACCACTTCAACCACTCCAACCACTCTTAGACGTGTCTCGTGGATGCGGTCTTCTCAGGTTTTATTGCACCTTGTCTAGTCTTCTAATCCCATCACCCTAGTATTAAACACCCATAAACACCCCATAAATGGTCCCAATTATGTGGAAATTCCCTACTAAACCATGGTTTCGTTTAGGGGGTGTTTAATATTAGGGGGAAGGGATTATATGTACCCAATCTATCCCAATCTTCAGGATCGCCGCAACCTGGTTCCACTGGCCCCAGCTCCTTTTGTGCATCTGGCAGCTTTGATTTGCGAGACTGGCGATGTGCCGGCGGCCCGCTAGGCTATGTTGGTGAACCCACGAGAGCAAGGAATCCATGATCCCAACCACCAGCCATTCGACACAGGAGGGGCCTTGAAGACACGCTCCAACTCGGCTTTTGCGCGCCTGGCCGAGGGGCTGCTGAACAGATTTCCAGACTTGATGTAATGAATGTCCACATCGGTGCATAAACAGGTCAGCATCCACTTGTCACAGGTTTCCAGGATCGCTTGTAGCGACGACCTGGCGGCATGCTGTTTGCTAGACCCCTTTCCTTGCAAAGACCTGCCCGTGTGATGTGTGTTTGCCTTTGCCTGAACCAACAGGCTCGACTCGTGCACACCGTACTTGGGCCATGGTGCCGGTACAAATCTCATTCCATGCTTCTTGCCATGTCAACTCCATCCAAAATTGGGGCAGCGCCTTCAACACTTTTGCCCAGGCACTTCCCCCATCATTCATGTCCATACACCCATTATTTTCCCATTTACTTCGATGATTTCCCATGTCAAAAACCCCTGGTGGATGTCGGGATTCAGCTGGTCACCGCTCCCACCTGAATTCGGCATCGACCTTCTCACCACTCTGGCCCTCACTGAGGCGTTGCTTGAAGCTCTCCAACAAGGTCTGTCACGCAACCACTGGTTGGACCGGTCAGGTCTCGTTGGGACGAAATCCCAGGGGACCCAACCAATGGCTTACATCCCAGGGAATCTCTGCAGCATCCTGAAAAAACCAATGAAACAATGGCTAAATCCCGAAAATGGCTTCATGTTTCATGATTTATGATTTATGATTCATCTACTATATCTATTTTGAACATGATTTAAGGAACTAAAGATAGATTCATCCAATGATTCATGATGCCCATCCCCCAAGAACTGGCTTCATCTAATCCATCTTTTGACGCAAACGTGAGGGCCTCAGGATGCTGATGTTTGTGCTGCGGCTGTCCCGAAAAATCAACCGTCCCATTCAAACAACCCCCATCCGAGTGAAATTCGAACCATCCCATTCAACCCAACTAAATTGAAGTATAAGATAGTATAAGTATATATATATATAACTATATATATATAACTATATATATATCATATATATCATATATCATATATATATACATACATCAAATGAAACATTCAAAACATCCCATGGAGATCCCATGAAAATTTATGCTGTATCCAAGAAAATTCCCATCGCCCGTGAGGAAATGACTCCCCTTAAATAAACATAAATAAACCATGTTTCTTGGTGAAATCAGCCTCAAATCCCTTAAAAAGTCCCCTTAAAAAGTCCCATTAAACAGCCGAAAAACAATCTATGATAATCATTAATCATCTATACCTATATAATCTATAAATCATAGATTATATATATAGGTGGTTTAATGGGACTTTTGAAGGGGAATAATCCCTTTAAAAAACCTATTAATCCTTGGTGAAATCTGAACAGCTGGCCGTTCAAAGCCTGGCATTCCTCCGCCAGGCCGCCCTTGCCCCGGACCAAGGCGGAGGAGATCTGCTTGGCGGAGTCCTGAGGAAAAATGTGGCGCCTTAGATGGGCATAGAAATAAGAAAATATGGGGGTTTTAATGGGTGTTGATATATGTTTTTTGATACATATATATATACATACATACATATATAATATGCAATATATATATATATATTTATTTAATATTTTATAATTATATATATATACATATATCAACCATATGTTTTAACAAAATGGTTTCACTAAGCAAATATACGTATGGATATGTGTATCATTTGGACATCATATAACCTAAGGAAAATATGGGCATGCTGAACTTCATATCACCTGAAAATTCATGGTATAAATAGATACTAAACTTCAAATGGGTGTAAAAACTACAAGGTTGGTAAAAAGGTCGCTTCAAATGGGTACTTGGAAAAGTTTAATTTAGGGCTGCTGAAATTGAAGATGCTGAACTTCAGTGTCTCACAGTTTCCACATGTTTCCACTGATCCACCATTCCAAATCCTCACATCTTCCGAAGGATCGGTCCTCTAACTCGCGTTGCAGTTCGATCTCTTGGATGGTCTTGTAATGGAGCAGATTTGGACCTCATGCTGGCACCCAGAATGTGCGGACATGGGTCTGAAAATTGGCTATCCACTGGTGAATCAGCATGTTCCGTCTAAAAATGTGGCGTCTCGTTCCCAGCTGAATCGACACCTGCCGCTTCCCCTGGGTCAACGGCCATATCTGTCCAAAACGCGCCAAACAGACATCGCATGGAGGCACCTCAGCCAGAAATTTAAGGGAAGGTCTCATCGTTTACCTCATGTTTAAGTACCGCTTCTGAAACCCAATGGCCCCCATGTTTCCTGCCGCCAGAGCTCCCCTGGCTCAGATAGGGTCAAACAACCCAAAGGGGAATGTCATCCCAATGAAAACTCCTCCATTTGATGAGTCCAGCGATTTTCCGAAAATTGTTTCCCCTCTAAAACATCAGGGGGTTCCCATTTGGTTGCACCATGCATTGCCCAAGATTTATGGCCTAAAATGTGTCCAAAAATCTGGACCCCAAATCTGCTGAAAAAACATCAAGTTCTCCTCAAGATGACCGTTTTTTTCAGGCACATGCCTATCATGTTAAGTTGGATAAATATCACATAGAACATCCCATTGTTTTCAGATATCCCTTTTTGAATATCCCCATCATATCCCTTTGTGTTCCAAGTTACATCCCCGTGTTTGATCGTAATTCTCCCATTATTAAGTTGGTTGTATGACATATCCCCGTTGCATCCATTGACATTGATCATCCGTCTCCTTATTATTCGATGGCCATCAATAGTTGATTTGTTTCAGCACATGAACCATTAAACCCCATTAATTCCTATTATCCTATGGTTCTATACCAATGAGGTCAACAATCACCATATGATAAAACCCATGCGCATCCCTTTCCAACAGTTGGCCAAGGCTCCAATCGGGCAGGGTGGAAAACTCCGGTGCCGACTCGCAGTTCTGCAACTGATCTGCCTGTGGCCGCAGCCGAGGCGCGTGTGCAACAACGTGTGTTGTGTGATGCTTATATAAATGGTAATGATGTGGATAAAATGGAATATAAACTACCATGGTTCGTCATCATATTCCATGCAAGAAACTGCTGCGCGTTGGGTCTATCCCAAAAAAAAAATGTCAGGCAAATCTAGACCGAAAAAAATGGATATGTTGGATCTCATTGGTGGTTTTTATGCTTGACATTTGCATCAACCTTTTAGAAATGTTCAATGACTTGTACGTTAAATGTGAGGTCAAACCTACGTTTTTTGACACGTCAGCGGGATTCCACTCCAATTCGCAAAGTGACGCAACCCAGCGCTCTCAGCTGGGACAATGTCCCTCCTACTTGGATGTGCCGTGTTTGGTACGTGGCTATCTATATGAGGGGTTCCTTAAGTCATGGGGGATCCCCAAGTCGCCATTGGGTTTCAATACTACTGGAGGTCACGGTTTAACTGGATGATGACTGGGGGTACCCTCATGACTTAGAACACCTCCATATGCAGGCAGAGTAACAATGCAGATAGACATGGGATGGCTCTCTGTTCACATCCAAGTCACTGGGAATTATGGGTGTGCATCCCCGCCCAAAATATGGTATATAACCATCATTAAACCCAGTTAGACTGCCATGAAACCACCACTGTTCATCAATCCCTATGTCGTGATCGGAATGACCTGGCCCAAAAAAAATGTGGATTATCCTGGTGTTCGACTCTGGGATGCCCAAAAAGTAAAGGTTCACATAGCGGAAATCCATTGGTTTATGTGGAAATGATCTACATTCCTGTCCCCAACTTTCATGGCTTCTCAAGGTGGGGGGCCCAAACGATGGCTATACAAGTTGCTTCAGTTCACAGTTCTTAAGTTATGGCAACTATGGTAGATATACCTACAGATATCTATGGATTCCTACAGGCCTTTATCAACCAACACACATCCCGAACAAAGGGGGGCCAGCAAAGAACTCCTTGCGTCATAACCAACAAGGCTATAACTTGAATTATCAATCAATCATAATGAATCAGATATCCACTTATATCCCCATAGGTTGAAGGTTGAAATCCCTATTGAATGACTGAACCAATCATATATAGGGTTTTGATAAAAGCTATATGGATTATATATATATATATATTCCTGTATCATGACCAATGGTTAAAATCCATGACCTATTAGATCCAATATTCAATTTATGGGTTGATGTCAGTATATTCCCCTTTCTGTATATATGTCCATATTGATCATCAACCAATAGATTCAATATCATCCCCTTTATGTCCAGAAATATCTTCCCTATCTGTTCTAACAATCATCACCATCCAGTTCAAGGAAACTTTCTGGGATCATACCCTATATAGCCTATATATGTTCCCTAAAGTCGGCTCTTTTAAAAAACCGCACCTCTTTAAAGATCTTCCGCCGAAGCTGCATGGCTTCCTGTGCGAAGAGCTCCGTGGACCAACGCACCTGGCGAGAGGGCACAGGGAGGTCACCGTCACCATGGACCTATGAAATATCAATGGGAATTTCATATAAGGTACTGTACAATATGTTTGGCCATATTTTCTGGGGATATTTTCTGGGGATATTTTCTGGGGATATTTTCTGGGGATATTTTCTGGGGATATTCCCTTACATAGGCCTATATTAAATAGGCCTTATATATGGAATCGGTACCTCCAATGAATCGGTTCCTGTTGCATGGCCAGGCTGAAAAGATATTCGCCCTTCGAGGACTTCAGCAGATTTTGCCAAAAATGAGGATTTACCATATCTTACCCTCTGGTAAACGAACATAGCTATTGAAAATGGCCATAGAAATAGTGGATTTACCCATTAAAAATGGTGATTTCCATAGTTATGTTAGTTTACCAGAGGGTAATCTATCAAAAAATAGATGTGAGCCCATTAAAAGTAGGGAACGATACATCAAAAACTCATCAAACATGAGGGGTTCAACGGTTCATCTTTTAAAAGCTTGATGTTGTTCCAATTGAATGGGGGATAAAACCAGTGGTTGGGGTATCATGAAGATAGACTGGGATATCATCGGCAATGTGGGTCTGCTGTTGCCACAAATTGGGGATGCCCGAAATTGCCATGTCAAACAATTCTATTGGGAATGGTAATATGTATTTATATATATATATATATGTGTATATGTGTATAAATGTATATAAATATTATATATATATATGTATATAAATCCATTGTAATCCTTTGGAAATTGGGGGTACCCGGGTACCCCATTTTCAGAGCTGAACGACAACTATAAAGCAGGCTTGGATTGGAAATTCATGGGCAACCCCAGATTTGACGGGTGAAATCCCTATGTTTTGCTATAGTTCTTCCCTTGAAAACCGGCCGAGACCATCCTGGTCATCCTGGTCCCACCATGTCCCACCTCCCGGCCAGTATGGTCCAGGTCGCTGGCAAAGGCTGAAGGAAGCAGGAAAACACCTGGCATCGTTGCTTCCTGGTTTCATAGTTTGGTCCCCAATATTCTCCCTACATGGCTACATGGCGGGATCTGATCATGGCGTGAATCTATCTACGTCATGAAACACTGAAACACTGAGGGGGATTCTTCGATAGTCTGAGATCTGATCATGTGTGAAATCATGTAAGTAGGTCTTTCTTCAAGGTCAAGCTGACCAAGGAATTGGTGAATTCCGTTTGTTGCAATTGGATTCCAAATGATTCCAAGGTAACCCGCTTGCAGCAATGAAAATCCCAAGAATGCTCATCTCGGGTCTACTAGCATTCCTTCCAGACTGTACCATTGACTTGGCTGCAGATTTCAACTACTTGAGGATAACGTGTTTCAGGAATCTAACTCAAGAAGAACATAGAAGAACAATCAAATGGATGTGCCTGTTTGACATCCGGAACCATTTCTGAATATTCCCTCCATTTGATCATCCTGTGAAATTCATCCAAAGATTTGAAAGAACGGCAAATGTGTTCTGAAACTATAAAATCCAAGGAAATATCTAAAACTAAATCGATTGAAACCTGCCACACCCGAGAATCAGTGGAAAAAAATTGAGGATGACACTGCCAGGATCCAGTGAAATGAGTTCGTCCAGGCCTAAGAGCTTTAAGAGCTTTGGGCTGATCGATCATGTGAGGATATGATCCAATATACTGGCGACGATTATGAAAAATGAGGATATAATAGGATAT
>Ga0126342_10018985_pt1 | contig 11732 bp, 10 predicted proteins | sample Cyp1metagenome_FD_92528 | JGI IMG/M metagenome (GOLD analysis project Ga0126342, IMG submission 92528) | Coral microbial communities from Lord Howe Island, Old Settlement Bay, Australia - Cyphastrea 1 metagenome | ecosystem: Host-associated > Invertebrates > Cnidaria > Coral ... | reverse complement strand
TGCAAGAAGATGCACAAACGTCTGCTGACTTCCAAATATACCCAGCAGCGACGCCCAGGTTGGACGACAACTGGAATGCTTCACTCTCGCAAACGGCCAGGGCAATTGGGTCACTAGATTTACAAGAATCGCCCAACACCACAAGGGAATTGTAGGCCTGCAAAAGATCATGACTGGCCGATGCCATGGATTCCGCACAACTCCAGTCGCTTCCATAGCAGGTGTGCATCATCTTTGCTCCTTCTTTGATGACCAAGCTGATGCCTGTCTGAACAGAAAGAGCGCTTGACTCGCAATCCGCAATGCTGAACAAGGTCTTGTTGCGAACGTCACAGTCTGTGGCAGCTTGCACAATTTGTGCGTAGAGTGTTGTAAGGGAAGCGATACTGGTGGCAGTGTCCGCAGCGCAGGCTGCCTCGGTCACCATGTCAGACGTATTCACAATCTCATTCTTCACCAAAGCATTGATGCGTGGCAGCTGATCTGTTGCAGTGGACCAAGCGACTTTAAGCACACCCTGGATCCAATGTCCAGCCTCTTGGGCTGCCGTGTTCACCTTTGTGGCGAATCCGGTATCACCGTCGTTGCTCCGAGCAGCGGCAATGTTCTTGAGAACCTCGCCAGCATGGTCAACCAAAAACCTCTGCATTCTCAGCAAAGAGGTCTGCTCTTCTTTTGCTTTGCCGCCAAATGCGTCAATGCCTGCATCTTGCAAAGAAGCGCTAGTCTTGTTGGTCAAGGTAATGAACCTCGGCGCTACGATTTCCAAGACAGCAGCAGCCCTCGAGGTGGCACCCACCAGGCGGCTGAAGTCGTCCTTGAATGAAGTGCGCATTGCTTTGGCGACTAACACTACCAGCTTGTCGTTCAAGCTGTCGATCTCTGCAGACATGTTCAGCATCGTCTCCTTTACATCATGCTGGAAGTTGAAGGGGCAACGTTTGAGCTGCAATGCGTTCAGGGCACATGTGTCGGAGTGGGTGCAGTCATCGTCCACCACAAGACTGCCCTCTATTGGAGCATCATCTAGCGATGCCCAAGAAGATGCCACCCAAAAGGTCAAAATGGAAAGGCGCAGCATCGCCCCAGATGTAAAGCGCTCTATCGAATCCAGTGCAACAAAAGCACTTGAGAGACAGACGTGAGCCAAAATGGCTACGGATACTATCAGAAAATCAATCATCCCTGATGTTTTAGCCCCCAGTTGATCAGCTATTTAGATGTAATTATTCGGTTGTTTCCAATTAAAAACTGAGGGATATTAAGACATATGTGCTGCAAGTATCTGCTTGTTGGAATAGAAAACCTTCGGACCGCCGTTTTTCTTGAAACCTTCCGCTCCCAAACAACGCCTTTTTTTCCTTCACCCTTCCATGGTCCCTTCCATTGTTCCGAGGTGCTGCTGTCCCCGATTCACGGCATAAAAGTTGGTACAGTCCAGGGAGTACGACGTGAAGGCGGCCGATTCAGTCGCCTCAAAAGGAACCGGATCATGACTAGTGACCACCAAAAAGAGAATTGGTCAACAAAAACACCATAGATGATCTAATAATAGGTTTATATATATATATATTGAATATAGGTAATTATCACCATTTTATCACCATTTGAGTAGGATTGTCCTTTTTTCCATCCTTTTGTGGGGGGTTACATGGCGTTACCATGAATCGTTTTTTCGGCAAGGGAGGATCATAATCCCGATATCGTTGCACCAAGTGGATTGGTGATTCAAAAACCATGTTTTTTTGGCCTTGAAAAAATCAACTATTGGAGGTCACTGCAATTTTTCCCTCCAGAAGTGAGCTAGGCAAGCCTCATGTCATGAGGTTATGATTCAGGCAGATCTTTCGGTAAACTTGTAAGCATCCAGTCAGTGTATTGCAGGAGTGTAAATGGTAGCATGCTGGGAATTGAACCATTAACTGAGCATAGAATTTAATATTTAATGCACAGCGCATGGAACTTGCACGATGCGGCTCATTTCACTTGTGGCTTTCACATGCCATTGGTGGGTGGAGTTGATTTTGAGTGGCACCCCCAAGCCTGGCTTGCAGCACACCCCAAAGAAACTGTGTCAAGGTCATCCCTGAGGAACGGGCATATGGTGTGGTTGGATATGTGATGCCATCATCAGAGGCATAGATGTTCCAACCAGTGATGGCTGTTCCACCTGCACAAGTCGCGTGGTATGATCCCTATGATCCCTTTACTGAGTCGCTTGGTGGTTGGATTCTACACCCCTTGCTGGCTCGCCAAAGATATTCCAGCTATCAAAAGCATCAACGTCAGGGACTCCAACGACTGCCATATGTCCCATCTGCAGCACCTGTGGAACCCAGCAATTGCGCACTGTAGACCAAGGTGGTATCCGAAGTCGACACCTGGTCTGCTCCAGGTCCAGCAAAGATTCGCCATGACTTTCTTTTTCGTGTTTTCCGGACATTCACCCGAAGGACCAAACACCAAGAAAAATATACCATTATACGGCTTATACGATGGAAAAAAATATGCATTCACAGTCTTTATTACGCATCCATAATCTGGAAATAATTACTAGATTAAATCCAATCCCAGTTTAACAAACACGTTGTGCGGAGGGAAAGTTTGAAAGTTGGCTCCAGTGGGTTCTTAAGGCTCCAAGCAATAGATACCACGGGTGCATCGGGTACAGATGCAGCCACTGCGGACCTCAAAGTGTCCGGATGATCCAAATGTCATCAGATGTCATCAGTTCTTGGCAGTTTCACCAACCCAAAAGCATGGTGATCATGGTGATCTCTCAGAGGCTTCCCCCATTTAACTGATCATCGACGTGGGTGGAGTTGGGATACCAAATGATCCAAATGTTACCACCGCCTTCAGCTGAGGAAGGAACAGTACTGCCGAAGTGGAACTCTCTCCGGTTTCGGACAAGTACTGAACACGGAACCTCCAAGGAAGGCAGGAACTCCTTTTGGATGTGAACATGTCTTGAAAGGCGGGAAACTCGTTCATCTCAAAATGTTCAGGTCACAATTTGTGTCTTTGTCAACTCATTGGCAATATTGGTCAATCAGAAACAAGCCTCCAACTTGCTTGTGTCACGTGTCAATTTTCTCAGCTGTAATACCAGCCCGTCCAACCCGCCCCCAGGTGCCTATAGGTTTGACCAGCTGACAAGCCCGTCTTGGTGTACTGGACCTGCAAGTTTTTCAGCAGGCAATGGAGTAAAACATCAAATCACCTCAAGTTGCATTCGAAAATCATTCCCCAAATTTTCCTGAATGCCCAGCCCTCACAAGTGTGTTTATTTGAATCTCTGGGTACCCAAGTTGATGCTCAATTATAACCTTATCCACCAAACTTAGCAATCGAGGTTATACCATGGTATACAGAAGTTTCCAACAAACCCAGAAATATCAATATACATATGTATATATATATGTATATATACGTGTATATATATATATATATTGACAGGTCTCATGTTCAACACCAGCCCACTCAATCATATATATATATATATTACCCTTCAGATATATTCCATTCAATCTTCCATTAAAGCGGCTCAATTTTCCCCAACGCCTGCAGGTTGTCCGTGAGCGTGACTGTGGTGAAGGGTCCTCCGGCGCCATCATCGAACGAGACCTACGCGCTTCACCGGTGGAGAATGGTGATTTAAGGGGATTTATATGGGATTTATATGGGATTTATATGGGATTTATATGGGATATTTGGGATATTTGGGATTTATATGGGATATTTAGGACTTATATGGGATATTTAGGATTTATATGGGGATTTAATTGACATACAATCATATAACCTCTGGTAAACTCATATAGCTTTAGAAAAGCAACATTTATATCCATTTATAGTGTGTATTCATCGAACAAATTGGTAATTTTCCAGAGCAACTTTAAATGACCAGTCCACTAACATGCCCATTCTTCAACTAGTTCTTGGGAATCATGATGGAAATGAAAGACATGGGGTAATCACAAAATTGGAAACTCCATTCCATTCATGGTCCGGTTGATGAGAGGTTTCTCCACCATTTGATGGCCAAAAAAAATGTCGTGTGTGTAAATCCGTCATTTTCACACAAACCAGTATCTGAAACACCAATCACATGTGGGCTTTCGTCGGCGTTGCCCAACTAGCAAACCTCTATCCATATCGATATGTTTTTCTTTAATCCAACTTGCCCTCTGGCAATCCAACAGTTTGCTATGGAAAATCAACATTGTTAATAGATGATTAATCAAACTTGACAAGGGTCATTTTCCAGTTCGCAACTGTTGTTAATTCATTACTAGGGGGTAGTAGTTCTTAATAGTTTAATAGTTTCTAGTTTGTAAATGATTGTCCCACTAAAACCTTCATTGTCCATGGGACTTCCCATTTCAAACTTTCTCCAACCACCCCCTCGTCCTCCCCCTGGTGTCTTGCCTTGTACCCTTGATGCAGTGCATTGTGAAGCTCCGTCGTCGTGGGCGCGGTCCTCAGGAGAAAATCCGTGGTACGATGGTTTCAATACGTGGATATACCCACATTTCAGTGGCCATAAGACACAGGAAGTATGGTGATTCACAAGCCAATAGATTTGGAATAGCGCATTTTCAGAGACAAAGCCATGTTTTGTTCATCCATTCCAAACAAATTGTGGGACAACTTCGAGAAAAGCAGATCTTTTTAAGTAGCATCCAGCATGGCTTTTGTTTCTCAAAGTAATGCCGCGTTCAACCAATAGATGTCCATCGTTGTCCATCTTGTGCTGTGGTTTTCACAACTTCTATGGTTGATGATGGTTGTCAATGATATGGGTAGAAACTGCAAGCAACCGTTGTACCCACAGTAGCCGAGCCATACCAGCTGAAAAAAACAAACCCCATGGCTATATGGATGCGGTTCGCGATCCTGCCCATCTCACTGATCAAGACCCCCCAGTCATGTTTTGCTGCATTTCTCAGTCATGGATCATGATTCATCATTCTGGATTAATTAATACTATTATAGTACCATTATTTCCTGAAATGATTATGATCCCATTATAATCCCAATATCTAATTATCATTGTATCCCAATAATCCCATTATAATCCATGATCCCAATATCCCAATCCATTATAGTTATATCCCAATATCTATTGTCTCATGATCCCATTATGATCCTATTATTAGGCCCATTACGGATGATTTCTGGGTGAATCCTTGACTAATCATGGGATATTCTGGCAGAAATTTCTGGATTATTATCCCATCTTTATCCCATTATGGGATTTGGTTTATAAACATTTATAAACCCCATGAACTACAGTTATATCTCCACCATAAACCATAGAATTCACTGCCATATATCTCAACTGAACGCTATCTTGAATCTTGGGGGCCCCATCCTGTAGGTAATGGACTCAATATGGGCTCATAATCCACCACTGATCCCTAAGGCTCCCCACCATCCGACGGTGATCTGCGTGGCGCTCGAACTCACCACCGTCGGGGTGGCCGGGGTATCTGGCGCCGCCGAGCAGCGCGAGGCCAGGGTGCCCTGGACGGTGCCACAGTGACGGTGGGTTGGGAGAACAATATCCCCATGATAATATCCCACATGATATTGTCATGGTATACAAAATACTATATTTGGGGATATTGTTGGGATATCTAATATATAAATATATACACATATATCATAGGGATATTCAATTATCTGGTATCGTTTATAATATACAAGCAACATTGAGCAACACTAAGCAACAATCTAAAGCTGGCTGATGAATCTAGGTTATAGTCGGAACACAAAAAGTTAGGTGACTGTCAATGAAGCCTTAACTCAACCCGCCACCTGACCCAAGATGAGATCAACCAAAAAGTTGACCGAAGACTCCAACTATCGAATTGCTATGGATATGTTTCTCATTAATTAACCACTAAACAAACCGTTCTTAACCATCATTCGGCTGAACGGTCAACCCGCCACAGCTGTTGCTAGGCTGAAACAGTGCCACAGTTTCACCCTGAGGAGCCAGCAGACAAAGTGCCAGTGCCCGCCAGGCTATAGCCCGCGACCTTCACCTGGATGCGTGGGGATGAAAATTCTGCTGTGTAGATATGCTGTGTTAATTGTTGTCATGTTATATAATTGTTATTACTATTATATATATATTTATGATATATATTATATATATGATATATATATATATATATATATGATATTATCATGTTATTGTGATATTGGTGTTATCAGTGTTATCATGATATTATGATTACTGTTATCATTACTACTGTCATGCTTATTATGCTCATTGTGATTATTATCATTATCATTCTTATTTTTCCTTGTTGTCATTATTAGTTTGTGATTATGCTCCTTAGAAAAAAAACATAACGCGCATGGCTGATCTGATCTGAGAGCCAGACCCACAGCATTGCTTGGCCAGCCGAATAGGTCGCACAAGTGATGGTATACCTCAGTGAAGTGGTTTCAATCAGGGATTTCAATATTTTACAAAAATGTTCACCTCAACTCTTCTTAAGACCAAATCAAATTCTAGAGTCATTTTGATACGCCCCAACTGCATCAAAAATTCATGTACGCAGTTGGAGCCAAAACATGCCGAAATGAGCTTGACGCTTGGCTTAGGTGAAGACAGCATCAAATATGAACCAAATAAAATCCATGAAATCCATTGAAATCCCATATTTTTTCTTCAACAGGTACAGTTGATGCACATCCACGTCTCACTGGATTCAGATATTTTGTGGTTCGTGCCAATTTCAAAATAAAAAACATGGTCATGACGAATGGTAGATACCCTGAGGCATAGATGTTCTAGCTGATTATGGTATACATCCGTATTACTGGCAAAACTTCCCATCACCAATTGGATTTATCGGCTTTCATCCCACGTTCCAATCGCTAAGATTGACTGTTCAAACCCAATTTCCAATCGCTAAATCCGCTAAACTCATCCTAAGGTGTATTCAGTTGCGCCTTAGGCCTTCATGGTTCATAATAACCTCAATAGACCAGATAGGTTACTAACCCCCTGTGATAACCCATCAACCTTCAAACAGCCACCATGTATCAACTAAATATCCTACTGTTTGCTATGTTTGCTGATTAAAACGTGTTAAAACCATTTTCTTGATAGTTACATCATGATAAATCCCGACTTAAGTGGTAAATCAATCAAACCCATCCTTTATCTGCATTCAATTTTCGTTCTCCCCATATTTTTCCCATGGTTTTTTCCCATGGTTTTCCCATCTGCCAGCCCATGATTTTCACCCCACCGAGGCGCTGCATGGTGTTCACATCCGCCACCGTGTCGCTGGGCGCGTTGGTCGCCGGCCAGGTCTCGCCGTCCGTGGAGATGTAGACGTACCAACCTGAAACGATTGGTGGATGCTGGAAACACCTATGGATATGGTGATGATACATATATATATATGGGGATAAGATGATATGGTACAAGATGCATCTACAAAATTGTATCACGTGGTATATTATTGTAATATGTATTATATACATCGTTATTACGTACAGTATAATTGCTGTATTGATGATGTCATATGCAGTAATATGATTGTAATATGCAGATAGTAGATATGCTTGTAAATTGTAGATATGGGGCTGGGTATGGTAATTTGTGGACACACCCAATCAATGGATCTCCCTGAGCCAAATGGGTCAACTCTTACATTTTATGTAACATAGGCTGATCACCATCCATTTGAAGAGTGTCCCGTGCCGGTCCTCTTCAGTTGACAAAGAAAAATGATGAAACATGATCAAACATGGGGTGTGATAATCCCCATATATTGATTAGCATAATCTAACATATAGTGGTTAGTACAATCCTCTACCAACATTAATCCCCACTAATAATTAGCCATTTATACCATTTATTGATGACAATCAAAACAGATTGTCCTCAACCAACCCGGGTTTTGATCCCGATGGCCTTCGATGATCGCGCCACCATTAGAACCCGAGAACCTCAGTGTTTTGGGAATCACAGGACTTGAAACGGAAGTACCATCCCTTCAATTCACAGAGCCAAAATAGATGGTTGGAAGGCTATTCTCAGAATTTATCATTATCTTGGAGGGGATGGTAAAATCTACTTCATAAGTTCCAACGCCAGGAAAACAAGAGACCCCCCCCAGATCTGCCGGAGGTTTTTCTTCGCCACGGCTGAGCTAAGTCCAATGCCACTGCTATCTTTTTGGGGCAACATGGAGCACAGTTCATGGCTCCTTTTACCTTGGGTCTTAGCCCTGCCACAGAAAATTGTGATTCGTTAAAGATTTGGAGTTTGATACTGGGTGTTGCGTTGGCGACGGAATCAACAGCATGAATAGTACCATATCGTAGCACTGCGTAAATGTACTGTAAATCAGGTTGAAGGATGTCCAGCATGCAACTCCCGCACGAAACCAAACCGGCGCAAAACGATTCCAAGTCCAATTGAAAGCAAACTGACAAAGATCATAGGTTTCAAACATGTTCAAACTCAGCATTGAAACTCTTGGTACCGAATCAGAAAACGTGAAAAAGATGTGGCTCAGCATTTGCCACCGCGCTCAACGTTCGCGATCTGCAGCAAGGATATGAGGGCAAACTGCTAAAATTGTTCACCATCAAAGCAAGATAAGCAAGAACAGGAATTCAAGGGGGGGTCAGCATTCTTGTGACATATGGGTATGGATCAATACCTATTAATACCATTTTGGGGGAATGAACATCCATTTACCAGCTATTTTGATGTTCACCAGGGGTACAAGGTTTTGACACACTGCCATATCGACTTTGACATGCTCTGATTCTAGCTATTCCCAGCTGAAACCTGGAAAAATCACATCGACCCAAGGCCTCCCAGCTGATGGTTTCGGCACCATCTGGGCGGATGCCAGGTGCAAACCCTCATAATTCGATCTTGGATCTTAGTCCTAGTCCCCAACCAATTGCACCTGGGGGTCTATAGACCAGATCTACCAGTCAACTGGAATTGGAAACCCACATCTTATGTGGGGTGAAATTACCAAGTCGAATGGGACATCTTTAGCCACCGGAAATGACACCCCGAGATCCCTGAGATCCCTGAGCTTGAAACTCTGGGGGATGTCAGCGCACGTTCCAACGAAGTCCTTGTACTCGGCGACGATCTGCTCCAGGCAGATCCAGGTGCACAGTTTGGTATCGAACAGCACCCAACAAATTGGGTCATTTGTGGTGCTGAACTATTCATCTCTGGGATGGGTCAATAGCTACATGATACCATGGATATCCATGGATCATATGTGGATCATATGTTGGGGGATTAAACATCCAGCTGCTGGGTCAAGTCTTCCGGTTGTCCATGGCGACCAGCCTTTCCCGCAAAGTTGGCAGCATAGTACTTGTGCCTGTCTTGAGAGTCAACTCACTTCATGCTTTCCAATGGACACTGAAGGTCGGGAATTGTGGGACTGTCCAGGTAACTCATGAGCTACCACCACTTAGGTCAATCAAATTGAATCACTTGCTTGGTTGGGAGGTTCACACTTAAAAATGATACATTACTATCACAATGGCTACCTCCTAATTTCCGGATTTTCCAATGCCAATTTTCTGTACCCCACTTGGACAACAACTGAGTTCCCAGCTTTCCCTTTCCGCCACCGGCCTCGGTGCAGTCTCACAACATATGAAGCCATCGGTTTCCGCCATCCGAAAAATGGTGGTTTTTTCCATGGTTTTTCCTGGGAACTTTCCATTTTCCCATAGAAAATCTTGAGGATCCAGGGTTTTTCCACCCTTTGCCAGCCGATGTTTGGGCTTCCCAGCTGTCATAGGTGCAAACTTCCCCTTGCCAGATGAGTGGATGTATGCCCTTGGCTCGACGAAGTCCCAGGCTCCAACGAAAGGGCTACCATCCAGTAAAACCCACCATTTACCATCTGGTTGTTTAATAGCTAGCCATGGAAAATCACCATGCTATTAATAGGTAAAAAATGGTCAACCATCTATTTTGATTAGGGCCATCTATACCATGGCGAACTGTTAAATAACCAGAGGGTAGTTTGATATAATTTGATGGTGTTCCCATTAAAACTTCCAGTTATAGTGGATTTTCCGGCTTATGATTTTTGACAGACCCCAAGATGCCATTGTTTCGCCACTGGATTTCAGCTTGGCATCCACACTTTCCAGCTCCACACGGGGCATCTGGGTCATACCTTGGTTGCTCAAAAAAAAAAACGGTGTGGTGGTGTTTTGGTGGTCTATAGTTTGGTACCAAAAATATGGCCAGCTGATGTCCATTTAACATGATGTATAGTAACTTCAAAGACATTTATCATAATTTCTAGTAGGATTTGACTTTTCTATCTTTTTGGGGTTACTGTAACTGAAACCTCATCAGCAGGAAACCCAGAAATCTTCGTAGTCTAGCTGTCTGCGAAGCGTAAATCGTGGCAGAAAGCTGCCCTTTGAGGTGCTGACACCACCACTCCAGGGGTCGGAGCCATGGTTTTTCCTGGCAGCGGATGATCCAGCTGAAAACTGCAGCTGGATCAGCTGGCAGCTCTGGGGCAATCACCGGCATCCGCATTCGCGATCTCATAGCAAGCGCCCTGCTGATTCGAAACCGGCCCAATGTCTTGGCCTGAAACATATCACTGCAGCTGGCAGGATGGCACGCTAGCACTGACCATCTGAGAACCGAACCAATTAGGACCTGCAGCAGTGCTGAATCTGAATCTTGCAAACTTCCCCCAACAAACAAATTAGTATTGCTGTCAGATTCAAAAAGTCATCCTTATAAACTTATATTAAACTTATATTAAACTTATATTAAACTTATAAATTTATATTAAACTTATATTAAAAGTAAAAAAAAATCAGATAGTCATAGATAGTCCATAATTTTCTACAGTTTCTTTTGACACATTTGCTGCTGACTCCCTGGTGACTGCTCGCCTGCATCGCCTTGAAATCGTCCAGGTTCTCCTTGTAGGGCTTTCGCGTGGGTGGCGGTCCAGCCTCGATGTTACCCACACTGTACTGAAGAATTCCATATACCCTCTGGTAATTTAACATAGCTATTGAAAATGGCCATTTATAGTTGATTTTCCCATTAAAAATTGTGATTTTCCATAGCTATGTTAGTTTACCAGAGGGTACCAATCTGGATTTTGATCTGCTCAATAGTGCTGTTCCTTCCAAAAAAATTAGGGATATGTTTAATATGTTCCATGTCGAAAAAAAACACCAACAAAAAGATCATCCCCGATGTTTCCATCAATTTCATTGTCATGTCCCCTGAGCCGCGAGCGCCAAAGATCTCGGCCGAAGCGTGTCCAGGTGCAGCTGCGAGCCCTTCACAAGCGGTCACCGATGGGTGGGGTGAACTCCTCAAAATTTGGGGAATAAAACCCCATTTTGATGGTTAAATCCACCATTTTGATGGTTAAATCCACCATTTTGATGGTTAAATCCACCATTTTGATGGTTAAATCCACCATTTTGATGGTTAAATCCACCATGTATCAAGAAATGCCCCAAAATGGTGGATTTAACCATGAAACATGGGTGAAGCCACGGATTTTGATTTGCCATAACCATCATCAAAAGATGATAAAGATATGGGAGTGAGCATAAATTCTGGTATGGATCGTTCCGCGGTGATCCGTACTATGGATCGGGAGTGCTTACGTAAGGTGCCTGATCCGTACCCTTTCGTAAGGGCTCATCATAGCAAACAAATT
>Ga0126342_10018984_pt1 | contig 11732 bp, 14 predicted proteins | sample Cyp1metagenome_FD_92528 | JGI IMG/M metagenome (GOLD analysis project Ga0126342, IMG submission 92528) | Coral microbial communities from Lord Howe Island, Old Settlement Bay, Australia - Cyphastrea 1 metagenome | ecosystem: Host-associated > Invertebrates > Cnidaria > Coral ... | reverse complement strand
GGGAATTGCCTCTTCGCTGCAGTCATATCATGTCATATCCATATTATTCATTATTCATCATTATTCAATACTCCATGTTGCCGTTGTTGTTGTTGTTGTCGTTGTCGTTGTCGTTGTCGTTGTCGTTGTCGTTGTTGTCGTTGTCGTTGTGGTTGTGGTTGTGGTTGTGGTTGTTGTTGTTGTTGTTGTGGCTGCTGTTGTTGTTGTTGTTGTTGCTGTTGTTCTGGTTATTGTTATTCTTGTTGTTATTGTTGTGGTTGTGGTTGTTGTTGTTGTTGCTGCTGTTGTTGTTACAAGTTGTTGTTGTGGTTGTTGGTGTTGTTGGTGTTGTTGCTGTTGTTCTGGTTGTTGTTGTTCTTGGTGTTGTTGGTGTTGTTGTGGTTGTTGGTGTTGTTGCTGTTGTTGTGGTTGTTGTTGCTGTTGTTGTTGCTGTTGTTGTTGTTGTTGTTGTTCCATATCGTTCCATGCTCTTGCGAACTTCCAAGCAGACCATTGTCCAACGATGATGCATAAGTGGCGTCAACTTGCTTTCCAACAACTTGGTGCATCTTGTGCGCCACCTGCTCCGAGTTTACCTACAACAACCCCGATGTCATTGATTGGGAAGCATTGTCCAGCACCACAACCACAACGACTACCACGACGACCACAACAACCACTGGAACCGCCATTGAAGTCGTAGAAATCACTTCTTGTCAAGCCCTGAAGAAGCTTGCCTGGAAGTTTAAGATTGAATGAGCTTTGGAATATTATCATGCAGGGCTGAATCTCTTGCAGCGCCGAGTGGCAACACAAACGGCTTACGAGATGCTGAGGATTCAAGTTGGCTGCATATTGCTCGCTCAGTGTGTGCTTCCTTTCGCACTCTTCAACTATGTGGCCACCCAACCGCATTATACCGAAAGTTGAAAACCAATGTTGCAGTATGTTGCAGTATGTTGCAGTAGGCAAAATCTCCCCGGAAATTCCCAGGCAAGTGTCGTTGGAGGCGCAGGTTTGGTTTCTGGATTTTTGAGCTTCCCGGCTGCCATTGCCATGTGTACGGCCATTCTCCGGTCACTTGGGCAGCAAAGTTCTTGCAATTCTGGTAGCTATTGCAGCTATGGATAGCTATTGCAGCTATGGATAGCTATGGATAGCTATGGATAGCTATGGATAGCTATGGATAGCTGTGGGTGTTTCCTCTCGTTACGGTAATTCTTGGTTTAACTTGCCGGCTGTCCAGTTCAGATGGTCACAGCGAGGGACAGCTAGTGATTGCAAGTGTTCACGCGCTTTGGGCTCCCAGGTGGGATGCGGAGTGTCAAAAGCCCTTAGCAACATGGCTCCTTTTCTACGGCCTCATCCTGTCGCTTGTTCCAGGTTTGCTTGAACTGGGGTGACCGCTAATTATTGCTAGATGGTACCGTGACAATACAGACTGTCATTTGAATTGAAGTAGTTCCCAGCACATTCAGTTACCTTTGGCGTCACTTTGGCGCAGCACATGGAGGATTGTTTCAATTGCAGACGGCAGTTGTGCGCAACAATATGTTTCCTGGACAGGTCTCTACTTTTGCTGCTCTGGCATGGACAAAGAGGTCGTTACCTATGCCCGCCAAAGTCTCAGAATGCAGCTGTGGTATGCTGTGGTACCATGTTTGTAAATCAACGCTGTGCAGGACTGAAGCAGAGGGCCAGAGATGAAAAATCTCAATATCCAGTTGATATTCGCAAGGAGGACTCTGCATTGGTGGGGTGCTTTCACAAGCATTGTTCGGTGACATTTCTCGAGCTTCAACATACGATAGATTGCTGTTGATGATAATGGTGACTTCACAACTTCATGGCTTGCTGGCCACTCTCCGGATGAATCTTTCATCATTCCTTTGCGCAAAGGAGCAACTGTCTTCTTGTGCCCAACATGCAACTGGACCAAGCAAGGTTTAAACTTTAAACCTATTTGAACATCTTCATTCACAATTAAGTATATAGAGGGTGTGGGAGGGAATGATTTGCTTCAAATGAATTCTTATGAATCATTTACACCAATTGAGCCTATGAAAAATATGAACATGTTGAAAGGCAAGGGCACTTGTTTCACTCATGACTTTGCAGAGTGCAGTAGAGTTCAATGGCGCTGGATTGCTATCATGTTGGCTGCAGGTTCTTGTTTTCTGCACTGTCAGCCACGTACTGGAACAATTTCCCAGAACAACCTCCAAGGTATCTGGAATAATTTCTAATTATTCCTGGGTATGGTCAGGGGGGGGGCCCCCTAAGGTACCCTATATTATATATTATATGGATGTTCTCTAGTGTTGCTACTAGTAGATATCACCTGGGGATATCTTGACTTGAGCAGAGCTATTCGTGTGATCAGGATTCAAGGATATTCCCTTCGATCTTGAGGATCGTGTAGATTTGGGAAGAACGTTCTCGGATTTTCTCCTTTCAGATTCTTCTCTGTATGTATGTTGGGCGTGCGAGACCTGTTTGCAAGTTTATCTTATCGTGCCTTCTGTGAACAGAGGGTGGAAGCTGCTGACTAGTGAGAATTCCAGGAGTTCAGAGCTGCAGGACAGCCAAAGGCATCAATTTCCTACCAGCACGCTTTCTTTGATTTCCACTGCCATGAGGTAAACAGCTGCCTTTGCATTCCCACTGTGGTGCTCTTTCTGCTGGGATGGTACCTGTACTACCACACTCACGATTTGATTTGCCACTTGGAACACTCAGAAAGGTCATCTTCTGGTCATTCTCATTAGATATCATTAGATACTGGTATCATTAGATATCATTGGTACATCATTGGTACATCATTGACACATCATTGGTACATCATTGGTACATGGCACTGCCGTGGCACTGCCGGTTGCCATCATCCCTGGCTGGCGAGGCGATCCAACCTTGAGGTGGTGGTCACGGCTGGTGTTGATCCTCACTGCTGTGGCGCCTGTCTTGGGAAGCTGCTGTGTCGAGTGCCTGGCCGCCAGTGGCTGGGAAGGTGGGGATGTCATCGGATAAATATGGATAAATATGGATAAGTATGGTAAGGTCCAATAGTGCCTTTATGTATCTTTATGTGCCTTCGAAATCTTTCAAATGATTCAAATGGGGATTTCGGATGATTTTTTGGGATGTCAAGGGGAGGCATAGATGAGATGGCCATGATGGACCATGATGGGCTGGAGCGGATGTGCCCTGCAGTTTGGCAGCCCCAGGGCCCAGGCCAGCAGCAACTGAGGTGTTTCGACACACGCAGTTCTGGAATCCCGGGCGCTTGTTGGGACCCTCCTCCAGTTGCACCCACTTCCCACATCGAATTGCCTCAGATGTCCTGATTTCAGCGACGTCTTAAACGTTCCGCGAACGGTGGAACGATTGGAACGATTGGAACGTGGATCGATTGATACCGATAATTCTTATTCTCGCTATATTGATTTGCTCTGGGAGAGTGCCCTTGCGCATTTTCCACAACCATTCCGTCATTATTCCGATTGCGCAGGTCTCTGTGAGATTTTGTGAGTGTTGATGCTTCTCAGTCCTGTAATTATTGGTTCTGTTTCAATACCTCCGCCACAGTTCATTCCGTAAGTCTTGCCTTGCTTTATACAAGCGCGATCAAGTGGCGCATCTAGTGCGCAAGTCTGTTACGAGCATGCTTCAATGAGCAGAAAAAGGCAAAGGTTGCTTGAGTGCACATTTGACTTTCAGTCGGGGAATATTAGTGTGCTTTGCAGTACACAGTAAAATCAGTAAACACTGCCATTGCTGAGGGTAGAGAAATGTAGAGCATTTCGTCATGACTGCCATGAGCTATGAGATCTGCCAGGCTGCCATCTTTCCATCAAGAAGCTTTGCGCAAAGAGCAGATGAGTTCCAGTCAAAAGGGAAGCGTAAAGGGGCCAAAGTTGGCGACTCAGTTTGCGAGAACTCTGCGATGAGAACAGCATCACCTCCATGGGTAGTTGTGCTATTATATGCCATTATAATTTATAATCTATTATATATTTCTGGCATCGGCTCAAGCACCCAGATATTGGATGGTATTGGCACATATTTTTCACATATTCCAGAGGATAGGCATTAGTAGACATGGATGGTGCAGACGATGCAATCCCATCTCTCGTTGCCAAAGTCCATCATGCGGAAACACATTGCCTCAGGAAATTAAACCTTCCCGCATCTCAGGACTGTCTGAGACTGTGAGAGAATGTTCATACTATGTGCATTATGTGCGTCATGTGGCACCCATCCAAACCTCAAAAACAGGAATGACACAGGCCGTACAATGAGTCATTCTGAACATTTCTGAAGAATTTTAGGTGTAAATATGTGGGAATGAGATTAATGAGATTCAATGATGCAATCGGAATCACCGGGATAATTTCGGCCAAATTTGGGAAACCTACTGACCTACTAATTACATCTAATTACATACTACAAGAACAAACTATGAGACTCTTGGGACAAAATCAACTGGGGGGGGTGATTGGCGATGCCATTCCCAGCATTACGTCATGGTGATTTGTGCACAGGGCCTGCACCGTCGTGGATCTGGCAGTACCCTGCCGGGGCCTCACTGGGCAGGGTTTGGTAGTGAAAAATGATGGGAGAACCCCAGGAAACCTCCTGGTCGGAATCTATATTACATTAATTACATTACATTAATAATGCATTTAAATGTTTCACAGTTTCACAGACATAATTTTCCGCTTCATCAATTTTTAACTTCACATCTCTCTTTTCACTATTGGTTGATCATGTTTTCCCCGTTATAATTATATATATATATACATACTGGTGGTAAATACGGTAAATAATTACCTTGTTTTTTTGAAGAACCCAAATGAGTCGGAGGTGTTCTCACGTCTTCATGACAGCGAAAAAAGCTGGATGCACTTGGTTGCACTGCGGGTAGCCGTCGCATTTTGTTTGGCGGTTTGAAATGTTTTGAAGCTGTTTTGAAGACTCTTGGGCCAACAGCTTCATCAGATAGAGCTGATAATTATAATAGCATGGACATGCATGGACGTGGTTATAGCAGGCGTACATGAACAGCATGTGATTCAATGTGATTCATACTTTACCTGTCAGGTCTTCCAACAGGAGCATTGCAGATATGCTTCTGACCTCGGTTTCCTGAAAGTTTTGCAGCACGATTGTTATAGTTTTTCAAGGTGCTGCCGCGGCGGGTCGGTTTCAAGTGACTCCAGGGCAATTGGTCCTGCGGCCGGTGAGGGAAATGGAGCACCTGCAACGGTTAACTGTGCTTGGGTGCCATTCTTGTGACCTGTGCGCTGGATGCGCTATTGCTTTCAATCTTTGAGATGACAATGGTTAAAACTTTAAAACCTTTTAGGTTTAAGCGCAGTACAGAAAAGCGCCAGGAGTAAGGAGTGCTGTTGAATAAAGCCATCAAAGTGTGTCGATGACCTTGCCCCATGTCGGCTTATCGTATTTGTATGTCTTATTCAATGATATTCAATGCTCCTTTGACACATTTCTTGCCTTTAGTGTTGCGCTTCTGCCGCCATTGCCGCCCAAGGCGTTCTAAGCTTAGTGGCTTAGTCACAAATCCTGGGTAATCAATGGTAATCACACATAGTCCGACACATTCCGACCAAGCGCTGTGTGAAGAGTGACCAAGGCAATGCCGCTGAAGCCGCTGAAGATTCAGAGTACGAGCAGTGCGCTTGGGAACAAGCTGATGGATCAATGAGTCAGCATATGTCAGCATGAATTTGCTGAGGCTTTGCAAGAAATATGTGCAAACCTCAGGGCATTTCCTATAAAACTTGCTCATGTTATCTCATTTCAGGTTTTCAGGTGTTCTTTTCCTCTCCTTTTCTTATCTCTTATGGCTTTGTCGCCAGGCCAGCACCAATCTCTGATCATCAACACCTGGCCCGAGCACAGCTGGAGCTTGGCCTGCCATGCTGGCAACGCAACTGTCCCAGAATTGTTCAAGGGGGCAATTTTCAGGAAACCCATTAAACACATCTGAAGACATACTATATAATCGGTGAATTCATCCTTTTCATATCTTTTCATTTCTTTTCCTTAAACATTCGCCAGCACCATGCCAATGACACCGCCGGCAGACGTCTTGAAAGATTTACATGTGAAAAGCGATACAGTAACGATATCTAAATATGTGGAGGGCGGGCCGGACCACAAGGCCCCGGAGGTAGAAATCATTAGAAATCTGTATATTTAGATATTTAGATGATTTTAGATGTAGTTAACGTAGCTCAAGACTGACAGGAGAGATTTGACTTGACGGGTGCTTTGATTGAATGTCAGTGCCTTAGTGATGTCAGGACCTGTCCCCAAATGGATGGTCCAGCGAAACAAGATATCGATATGTGATATGTGACATATGTGCACAAGATAAGAACATTAAGAACCGTACCAGCAGTACCCGTACTACCAGATCTGCCAGCAGATAATTGTCGACCATGGTCGGCTTTCGGGCGCACCAAGATCGGAGCATTCTTATCGCGAAGTCGATCGCCAAGAGCATTTTTCAGCATCGGATGGATTGCATGCATTGATGGCGGCATCAAGCAGTGTTGCACTGAAGCATTTGGGGAGCCACAGCCAATTTGATTGTCCTTCATCCCCAACGATAAGTGCAGGAAGAATGTCAGCTTCCATATGATTTTCGCTAAGTCATCAGAGAAATTTGGCGGGCGGCCTGATTGAACCTCCCAGAGCGGAGGCCCAACACGGTACATCACTGTGCTTGGCATCGCTGGTGCTGGTGATTTGGTGACCACTGGTAGCCCCTGGTAGCCCTGGAGGTTCTTCGGAAAAGTCCGATGGCTGCCGTTCCAAAGCCCAAACGAAGCAGTCCAATCCTCAGTCATGGCTGTCATATCCCTGTCAAAAAATGGATACCAAGGTTGCCAAGGGGCTTGGTGCACCCACCACACATTCAAGAAGAGTTTTTGTTATTTTTTTATCGCAGCCAATGGGCTCAACATTTACATTACATGGGGTGCGGGCTGGTGTCAACCGGAACTTGGTCTGCACATTGTATCATGATGACTCGTGATGTTGCAGTCAGCTTGCTACTTCTATGTCTCACAATGATCACCCTCTCCCAACCCAACGTAGGTATGGAAAATGGCTTGTTTCTAGGTGATCTACCTGTCAAGCATTGTCAAGCATTGTTGTCTTCCATTGCTGTGTTGGATTACCAGAGGCTAATCATTGTGAAATTGGGAATATGCAACGCAACTAAGGCGTCTCCTGGTGCAGCCATGTTGCAGCTGGAATCTGGGATGACCCAGGATGAGATCAATAAATGCTCATTGGCAGCTAGCAATGCGCCCCTCGGCCGCGAGTGTACCAGACCGTGTTGAAAGGAGTTTTGAAATGTTTTGAACATATTCTCATTCCAACAAGTATTCACAAGTTGCCTTTTTGCCTCCACAATCCATTTGATTCTCTATGTTCATTGCAAGGTGGGCCGACGAATGTATGGCAAAGGCAGGATCTTTAGCGAACTTTCACCGACGCCTGTTGGATCCTGTTGGCTTTCAGCCGCGACATGCTCTGACTGTTTGACGACTGGCAGGCCATCGCCCCCTCCAAGGCCAATGTGCAGGCAGTGGCAATCCGAGGGGCAGGCCCTGCTGACAAGATCACTGTTCAGGGCTTAAATCGCTTGGATTCGGAGCTCACATTGGCTGAGACAATCCTACTGAGACATACTGAAACCCTCTAAGAACACACTGAGTTGAACAGTTAGAACTTGTTCAGTCAACTTCAGCAGCTGAGGTCAAAACAGATCCAAGTGATGTGAACTTTGGCACAATTTACGTGACAGTGGAATACATTGGACAGGTCTCTGATCAGTCCTGAGAGAAGGTTGGATTTGCCAATGGATTTGCCTCATTGTCATGCTGTCTCACAGCATGACGATGCATGATGGCACCAGGAAGGTTGTATCGAGCAACCGGCCAGAGTTTGAGAAGGCATCCGCTTTCGCCATCACGCCAGTGCTCACGATAGAACTGAACAGTTTGTTGCATGATGTCACAATATGTTACATGTTTCCACGTGTTTCCTGCGTTGCTCATTGCTCACACATCCTTTTTTTTCATTCAGAGGTCATCATGTTCAAGCCAAAAATCATCTTCCAGAGTTTCAGAAAGGTCACATGGACATATTGCTCTCGGAGGTTTGGAACACCTATGGCAGTAGTGCTGGCTCTGGCAGCTGCTCCATTCCAATCTACTACAAGCACCGGAGAATTGAACTGGCTTCTCGACGATTTCTTGAGTAAAAAAACTGGGAAAGCAACTTTATTGATTAATTATATCTGTATAATAAAATAATTTTATGATAGAAATGATGGAAAAACATAGGACTTGGTATATCATTGATTTAAGTGGAGGTTTTGCAGGACTGCTCGCAGAAATGAAACGATTCCAATGGTTTAAAGTGTTTAAAGCTGAAGGAGTTGTTGCCAAGTGCTTGCTGAGGCTAGACTGGAAAAGTGTCTTGTCAAACAGCTGAGGGTGATTCTGAGTGACGGGCGAATAGGGCGAAGAGAATACGAAGAGTACTTGAGTGGGTGTGTTGTGCTGTTCTTCTGGGGCAAATTTGGTTCGATGATATTGGGCACATGCAATGCATCATGCATCATGCATTCACAATCACACCATTGACGAGGCACTCATAAGATCTCATTCAAAAAAAGCAATGGACATCCGGTCGTGGTTGGATTTCGCAATAGACGGGTAACCGGTGTATTGCAATTTCCAACCTGCCTTGTTCTTGCTCCTTCCCCAGGATGGACAAAGATCATGCAGCGCTGCAAGAGGTTGGTCAATTTGCAGCCATTGATATAGTGCACCTTGCAGCGGTTGGGGTTTGCAGTGACGACTTGCACGACTGGAAGCGAAGTGGAGGCTGCAACCTTCCAAGCAAAGCGGGAAGCACAGATTCAAGCCGATGATGCAGCCACCGATAAGAAGCGTGTCACGTCAGCACGGTGAGGGCTCAACTCGGGTTCAACCCGTTTGAATACGCAAATCATAAATGTTTATGCAAATCTCAGATCATCAATGAATGAAGTGAGATGGAGGTAGGTGCATCAGTGCACTAACACAAAGCAAGCCTCATGACAACCACAAGATGCACATTTTCCACGCATGTATGCGCCTTGATGGCCTTGCGAAGTTCTTGGTCTCGGGGCGTGGATCATGTGGATCCAAGAGGTGCCAAGCGGCGGAAAAGAAAAGATGCCAAAGCAAAGCATATCCAGATGACGAAGGAGGCAGACGGCATCAACCAGCTTCGCACTCAGCTGGCTGGAGACTACTATGATATATAATAAAATATTTACAAATATCATAAAGCACTGCCCTGAATTGTTTGGAGCGAGAACGGGATCCAGCAGCAACAAGAAGAACCTTCTCTGTTTTCTTCGGGTCAGGATGCGGCCGGCGCGATGATTTGAATTCTGGATGTTTTGGGGTGGTACGGCTGATTCCTTTAGGGCCTAACACTGCTCAATGTTGCAGCACATAGGGCATCCTGCATGAAAGCTCGCCCTCTGAGGTTTGGGAGTGATGGAAGCTTCCTAGCCCCATAGCCGCGCTTATCAACTCGACCAGATCAATCTGGCAATGCATGTGTTCGTGTTGTTGGTGGCCTCCATGTTTTGAAAAAGCAGTATGAAACGGCATCTCTTTGGCCTTAGGAGCAGATGGCCAAGATGGACCCCAAGGCGGTGCCACGAAGCATGACCTCCAGTTAGGAAGTGCGTGAAACAAACAAGTTACGGCCGCAAATAGCAACGCTTGAGTGCGACCATTCCGCCTCGTTGTGTTTAGGCTTCAGGCTTGCCGCATAGTTTTCAAGCACATCACAGTTGCATGCAGCCGAATGCATCTTGAATCAGCCTACTGTACCATATCCTAGCAATTTCACCAATTTAATCCAAGCTCATTTTGTTAAAGAGATGAGTGGCCCCCTCATTGGAGCGATCATTTAATATCATTTAATCACTGCATGAAGGCTCTTGAAGAGGAGGTTCAGAAGACCAAAGAGGCAGCTGCCCAAGCTGCGAAGGAAGCGGCCCTCGCCAAAGCGTCACTTGGCCGGTGTCCTGAAAGCTTTGGGACGGGAATGGGGATGTGGCTTTGTCATGCTTTGTCTACCGCGGGAGATACTCCAAAGTGGCGATGTACTAGTATATCGATTTATGCAACTTTAATTTTGAAAGATGATGATAAACCATGAGGATACCATGAAGTTTTATGTTTGTTTTTTTTTTTTTGTGGGGGGGGGGTAAGTACCCAGATTACCCTATTTCAGATCATCCCATATGGGCATCATATTGGGGATCCATGGGGATCCTATGTGGGTCTGCCATGCCGACAATGGAAACCCTGGTCAGATGAGTTTGAAAGTAGCGCCCGAGGTCAACCATCTCCGTTTCGCAGATGAGCTCTGCGCAAAACATCACAATTCGAGATGATGATTTCTGACGTGCACGGCTCACGGCTTGACGCAGGGCACTTTTCTGTTTCACATGCTTGGGTCAGAACCGCAATCAAAGACTACTTGTCCAAAGGTTGCTGCAGATCATGGGGCTGGCGACTTGGGTTGACACCCCCAAGTCTCAGAAACCCTGGAAGGCCAAAAGGGTGGACACGCTCAGCGGCAAAAGTCTAAGCACAGACAGCGGAGGAAAAGATAAAATGTGACCAAGATGGGTCATGCACCGTTTGCAGCAGAGTTGCTGGGTCTTGCGCCAACAACTCAGCATGTCCGGCTAGCCATCATGTCGGGAAAACAAGTAAATACCAAGTGGATGGAAGTGACATGAAAGGCTGTGGCTTTTGTGGTTTTGATTGCGCAAGGTAAGAAGTTGCAGAGAGCGTCCAGTGCACCTCAGGCAGGAAACTTGAACGACGTAGATGAAATGGGATTAGTTTGTGATTCCCGGGCGCCGGATTTGTGCAGGGCAACTTCTTTCAAGTGCCATGGGAGATCGTCAATGTGAAGGGTCCAGGCTCCCACCTGGTCAGGCACAAGCTGAGGGTTTGAATCAACAGAGTTGGATGTCGCTGGATGTTGCTGGATGTTGCATGTTGGGGCTGCACGGTCGCTGCACCCTTGGTAGAAGATTGAGATGGCCAAGGTGATGGTAAGTTATGGTAAGGTCTCAGCGTTGCAAGTTGTGAACGTTCAAGGCAAAGGCAAATTGATGGCCCTTGGTGCAGGGACGGCAAGAATGTTTGATATGCTTATACAATTGTATACATATATAATTTTATAATTATGGAGAGAGAGAGAGAGAGAGAGAGATAGATAGATAGATAGAGTGCCGCAGGAAATCTAAATTGATGACAAGCCCCTCCGCCTAATATAACACCAATATGGGCAGTATGGACCAAGCTATTTTCACATTGCCCAACATGACCTTTGCTCTGAGCTCGCCGTGGCTGGCTTGGCATTTGCTAGCTACGCCTGCGCTCAGCTTAGTGGGTCAACGCGATGCGTCATATGCTCCCAGTCCGTGTCACGTGTGTGTTCATACCATACATGTTCATTCACATTCATTCAGATACTGTAAATAGTAGATGAAGATGTAAAATACCGTCTACAGAACCCACGTAACTTCAGAACCCCCAGCAGTTCCCTGCCCATACATCGGGTATACTATGCAGATGACACAATCCTCATTGCAACAAGTACCAGAGCTGCAAACAAGCAACTAGCAGAGG
>Ga0126342_10018983_pt1 | contig 11734 bp, 11 predicted proteins | sample Cyp1metagenome_FD_92528 | JGI IMG/M metagenome (GOLD analysis project Ga0126342, IMG submission 92528) | Coral microbial communities from Lord Howe Island, Old Settlement Bay, Australia - Cyphastrea 1 metagenome | ecosystem: Host-associated > Invertebrates > Cnidaria > Coral ... | reverse complement strand
CACCACAATAACATATACCATTATTAGTCACAATGAATGGTGAATCATTGGATCATTCATATTGATTCAGAATATGTATACATATATACATAATGTGATATATTGTAATATATATATATATATATACATATGTAATATAGATATACATGTATGCATACATGTGTACATATGTATGTATCCATTGCCACAGTTGTTCATGACTTGATCTCCAGGATCTTGCTATGGCCCTGGCGGCCATTGGTGACAAGGGCTACGAAGGCTGAAGAAACTCGGGCAGCGGTGAGGAACTCAAAATGGGATTTAGGGGGCTTTAATGATAACTCCAATAGCTAGGGTTTGTACTGTAGGGATTATATCTATAATCGATAGGGTTTATAAAATGTTTTAAACTTCATGGGGGTTGAATGGATTGAAAGATATAAATAGGATTTGAACGGGAGTTCAAGATCTAAATGGGGCTTTAATGGGGTTTTAATGAAAGTTTGATGGGGTTTTACAATCAATCACAGGCAGTTCACCATCAAGAATGTGAGGGACAATTACATATAATATATTATATAATCCAGAAACGAATATTGTCTGATGGTAAATGTTGAGATGGTTATCAACACACCTTTTATATATTCAGTCCTATCGTAATTCAGGAAGTGGGAAGCCTCATGAACCAACCAGTATTTTGAATAGGAATTTGACCTTGCTCAGTTGGATGCAAGTCAAAAACCCTTTACATGCGCTTGGTAGACCTTGATTGATCAGGTTGGCTTTTGCTTTCCATATGTCTATAATATACTTGCCAGGTTAAGAATAGTGTTTCGCAGGGTATCTAAGATTGGCGCCCAGAGTCAACAGAAGAGTCTTCGCGTGTTTTGGTTGGGATGCTACCCATCCTGCAAACGTTCCCCTGACTGAAACCAATCCGATTATATTTGTTGATCAAGTGACTCATATTTACATATATTTTCTCCACACATTTGCATATAGTATATGCACATAAATCTATAATCTCTATATATATATATATACGCATTATATACACACGTGATTATACATAATATTATACATATGTATAGTGTATGTGTATATATATATATATATACATATATACATATATACATATATATATGTATATATAATGTATATATATATACATATATATAATGTATATATATAATATGTGTACATCTAATTATATATATATTGGACTCCTGTGAAAGGAACCAACCTCAGCTGCAGGTCCCGAACTCGAAGCCGCCTGCAAAGCCCTGGGAGGTCACCGTGGAATTTCCCTGGGAGTTTTGGGCGCTTTTTTGGCGTCGCCGGGCGGTGGATACTGTGGATAGCTTCATCTTACTGGTGCTTAGCAGGGAATGATATTTAATAATCATCCAACTAATCAGGGAATAGTAATCATTGATAGTTATATTCCACTATCATTAATGATAACTATGAATGATAGTGGAATGTAACTATCAATGATTACTATTCAGAAGGGGAACTCTTAATGATAACTATGAATGATATTTAATAATCATCCCATTCCCCCATTCCCTACTAAGCAAGAAGTAAGTCATTGAATTGAAACAGTGGAAAGCAAAGATTTGAATACATGTTTTCCAACGGGCGGTTCTTTCATGATCATTTCTTTGCCATATCCCCCAGTTTAAGACAGATGCAGTAACGTGGGTTATTGGGCATTTGCGATTCCTGCAAGTTTCATCTCAGAGGTCCTGCTCCTGAAACCAAACCTCCAAGAAAGGTCAACGGACCAAACGGTCCGTTTCTAGGAAGAGCAAACGATGATTATCATGGTTACCCAAATCAAAAATGGTTTTATGATGTTTTATGTGTTTGTCCTTAACAAAATAAGGATGAGGTTGGAGGTGGTTTTTTGGGTGAGGAGGTGGAGTGGGGAAGCTTGATCCTCTAACAATTACTCCTGAGCCGCCGGTTATCTATCGAATCACATCCCCACTATATCCACATTAACATCCCGCTCAAATGTCCACAAATATCCTGCTTAAACGGCAATTCATATTCATATGTGGATATTGGTCCGGAAATATAGTGTACCCTATTTAAAAAATCGTTCGCTTTACCTTCTATTGACAATATGTTATAATATGTTATAATCATATATCGATCCTGGTTGTGAGTTTCAAACATGTTGTATGTTCAAATCCCAGCTGAGTTTCAGTTTTAACCTCACCAGCTAACCATTCATAGATCCCAATTATACCCAACAAATCAAAAAACAAAGAACAAAAAACACCAATCCCCAAAAATCCCAAGAGATTCTGTTGAGCCCTGTTTTTTTTCTGGACCTCCACATTCAACGTCCCAGCGTTCGCGTTCAAGGCAGCTGCGCCTTGGCCTCCCTGCCTTCGCAGCGGCTGCTGGCCTTGGCCGTGAGCGCCACGAAGAGCTGCGCCATGAGCGTGCTCAGCGGCCAGGCGGAAGCAAGGAAAACTGGTGGTTGAACCTAGGAATAAAGTAAAGCAATCAATGGATAAAAAATGGTATGTGCTAGTATCAGATAAAAGGATATATGTGTTCTCAAGGAATGCAAAAACATTGGAAAAGATGGGCTTTAAAACATCAAACATGGATTAAGAAAAATAGTGGTTTAACCGGCTGAAGAACGGCGACGTCACAAATGTTAATTTTATATGAATGGTTGAATTTGCTATCAATCAACAAATGGAATATTCCATCAAATGCCATTCAGGATGTGTATATATATATATACATATGTGTGGGAAGGTTGAACCATCAATTGAATGGGATTTAAAGTTATATTCAATGCGATATTATTTTAGGGTAGTATTGATATCTAATAGAATAGAAGATATGACATTATATAACCAACTTGATAAGATAGACCAATGCTTTTAGAAACGGGTTGGGTTGTTGGCTGCTTCGCCTGACCTGGGGATGATCATGGGGAATTTCATGGGGATCGAATGGAATATGCTATGGTTTGGGTTTGCTGAAAATAGAGGTCAGCTACAATCTATTGCTTCTGTCGAGGAGGAGGATTGACGTATCCTCATTGAAACGGATAAAAGTCCGAGATTAGAACTATATGAAAGGGGTTCCCCCGACAAACGGTTGGTTTTGGTCGCATGTTTTCATGCTCCATCCCAAATTGATTGCCCTCCGGCAATTTACCTGTGATTTTTCCACAAGTAACGCTTCCATTTCGATCTACCTAAGCGTAAGCCAAGGTCATGCAACTAGGTTGACGTGGATTCAAGTGAGTTTACTCAATGCCACCACCCTCCATTTACCCAAGGACTTATCAGTTTGAATTTGTTTGAAACTACATCTTTAAAAGAACAGCCGCGACACTTATTTGCGAAATGATCAAAATGATTGGGAGCACTTTCCAACGAATGGAGTTTCTCATATGGTTTTTTTAACGCATGACTCTCCATCCCACAAACTGCCATAGACCGTGCCAAAAAGGGGATTGGAAGACTACTCTCCTCTCAGAATTGGTGATTCGCACGGTCTGCAACTTGTCGCCTGCCCCCAGTTGCAAACTGGTTTATTCCCCGCTTAAATAGTTCGGTATATCCCCCATAAACCGATCCGTTTTGTCATCAAATCTTGGTGATATACCTGAAAGAATTCTAGCCATCCAGGGAGAAGGGCCAGGACGAGTGCGACAAGCAGAAGAAATTCAAGTGGTGCTCTAACCAATCCATTAAGTTTGCCTTCTGTGGATCCCAAGTTAACGATTCCGGGACCTGCAACACGACCCACACATTTGGTTAAAGCCACTAAATTTTTGCTGGCGAAATCCACAAGTTCCACCGAGCATTTGCAGGTGCTCGAAGCAGCGGTGGAGGCAAGAGTTGCAAGGTGACAGTTTGTTACGGAGAATGTATATGAAATGGCCTGTTTAGTTCGATGATTCACGGAAAATTGTGATTTTCTTTCGCACACTATGAAATTTCCAGAAAGTAACTGGAATTAATTAGTTCAAAATTGCGGGGATATCAAATTTATTTGTCTGTCAGTAACTATGAGTTACTGTTATGTACTAAATCGAGTACTGATTCAACACTTGTGAGCTACTGTGTTGTTAACGTTTAGCGTTTTTAACACTAATATGAGAACGTTTCATACCTTACATAGTGATCGATATTCCGTCACTGTCAGCAACTGTGTATATCCCAAGTTGTCCCATGTGCCCCATGTATCAGGGAGTATAAACCACTTCATCCCTTCAATTTATACCAAGAAAGCTAGAGACATGGGCCCTGGCTGGATTTGAAGTTGGACTGGACTCCACCTTCGCCAAAGTCAATCTGACCATGAGTGGATCCAGCATGGGGAACTTTATGAAACTTTGGTATGTACTGATCTTAGATGCTGTCAATTGGGGTGTGTATATATATATACTGTGTATATATATATATATAATATGATGATAATGATGATGATGATGATGATATGTATATATATATATATACTGTATATATATATATATTGACCTAACCAGCCAAAAGTCTTTTAAAGGAAAGTATCTAAGATTGGCCGTGAATCTCCGAAAAAAATGTCAGTTCCACGGCAGGTCCTGGGCACTTGGCCCCCACAAGAGGTGCGCACGACCAAACTGCAGACATTGCCGCATGAATCTGCGGCTGTGTTCTGTTTGACCCATCCAAAAAGTGGATATAAGTAGATTGTATTTTAGGTTGGTGTATAAGTACAAACTTGTTCAGAAGTTCAGACTGGACATACATCGGCCAAAGAAGCTTTTCGCCACTGGCAATTTCACAAGGCATGCTGGAAATAGCCAGGCTCCAGCACGCCATCCTATGTTTGTTTACACAAGTTCACCAGCTGAACCCCAAGAAGTCTCTTGGTTGATGGTCTGAGTGATACCAACTTGTTGATTTATGTAATTGTTGATTATATGGCGATAAATATGAGTGGTTAGAGTCATATTATAACCTTGGATTATGTTAACTATACATACAATATATATATATACACATAATATTATTGAATATTTGGATGAAGACTAGTCTGTGTTGTTTACCCAGCGCCACAAACCATCCACTACTGGAGAGATGTGTTTTATGCTGCCATAATATACCATAAAGAGAAATCCATATCATTGCCATTCATGGTTGCCATTTATTACCATCAACCACAAAATCTCAATGACTGCCCTTGCTGAAAAAAGTGGATGACCACTACTATGGTGGGGAAAAGGAATCATTCGACGTTCATGGATTAATTGCCAACAATACACAGTCGTGTATTGTCGTTAATCTCTATTAATCACCATGAATCACCATTAACGAACCATTGAAAAACACATGATCAACATAAAACATCTCAACATTAATCACCATTAATCACCATTAATCACCACTAAGAAACATCAATTGACCAAAAAAACAACATGGATGGTAGCCATTTCTCTTAGCTCGCTTCTCCAGGCTATTCGCTTGCTCTTGGCCTTGGCCAAGCCACGAAGTCGTCCCGGGGAGGTCGGACGAGGAGGGTTGATAACCATTACCCTTCCTGGTTGGTGCTTTGGAAGATTTTTTATGACTTTCCCATCATTTGGGGAAAGAATAACATCATCCCAACTGACGAACTCCATCATTTTTCAGAGGGCTAGGGCTCAACCACAACCAGCAGGATGGATCTGAAGAGTCCAGGGGTCTCAGGTGCAATGGCCAAACACGACCAAAACATATGGCCATGACAAGCCATGGCTGGAAAATGATGATGAACAAGTGTTTGTTCCAGGCCCCCTTTCTGATCGGTCCTTCCTCTTCAACCATTCCATCTACCACTCAGAAAATTGAATTGAAAGTGCTGGAAAATACTAGGTGCTAATCAAATAGTTTGTTTTAATTACAAAATGCTATATGATTATACATATAATATATATATATAATGCTGCCATGCAATTGGCCTTTCTAGATCACATGTTTAGGGTCTTCACTTCGTCGCCTGCATCGCAGGCTTCTGCCGAAGGGCCCAACCCCCTCTGGGCCAAATTGCTTCAGAAGGCTGCCAGTGTTGCCGCTCGGTGGAATAATGGGGGAAGTCGGTGGATGAAAACTGGAAGGTTGACATCCACTGGTGATTGGTAGGGAATGGGGGAAGGCATGATTGTGAAAGTACTTCTGGATTGGTTCATGAAACCCCATGTCCTACGTTTAGTACCAGTAAGTTTCGCGCGTGTTTGGCGTGTTGATGAAATGTTGTCTTCTAAGGATTTTCTGGAAAGCTTGGCGAATTTGGTTTTATTTGGCTAATTGTTTGATGAAGGAATCGAATGGCGCTAGTAAATCTTCGTTGTATCCTACTGAAGATGAGTTGCGCGTATGTGATTCCAGTTTTTCCATGTGTTTTCATGTTTTCAGAGATGGCATTCAAGATTAGCCAATTAAGAAAAGAGGATCGACCACCGACAGAAATGAATGGCAAGGTGCGTGAACTCTCCAGCCTGACTCCACCTAAGGAATCGAGGGCCATTGAAACATGGGGAAAATCAGGTTGTTTTTAATGCAGTTCCAAACGTTGAGATGACTACAATCCATCTTCCAAGAGTGAAATCCCATCAAATCACCATCTAGAGCAGGTTAACCGTTTGAATCCCATGAAATATCAATCACTCCAGCAGGTTAAATCCATTCCAACCCAGTAAACATCCCAGGTTAAGCATTTTGAATCCTATTGAATCCCATGAAATCTTATATAGAATCCCATCAAATCCCCATCTATAGCAGGTGAAATCCGATTAACCCCGATACTATTATAAAGTAAATCAAATCCCATGTGAATCCCATTTCAATCCCAGTAAATCCCAAGAAATCCACAATTTTATCCCAGGAATTTGTTTCATCCTAAAATCCAAATCCCAGTAAATCCCAGTAAATCCCACTGAATCCCACTAAAATTCCATTAAATCCCGAGAAAATCCGTCCTTTTCGCGGTCAAAACCTTCCCCCACCTTTCGTCCCATGTCGCGAGGTCCGGCCGGTGCTGCGTGAGCTGCCACCGGCGGAGCTGATTCGCTTGGCGCTGGCGGCCAAGAGCCATGCAGCTCAGGGCAAGGCGGGGTTTTAATCCTGGAAAAGGGGGATTTGACCAGGGTTGTGGGGATGAAAGATGTGAAAATCCTGGAACTATCCCTGAAAAAGTGGATATATTTATTAAAATATATATATATACGTATATATATATATATATACGTATATATATATATACGTATATATATATATATATATAAACCCTGGAAAAGGTCCATTGTTTTTTGGATATCTTCAGGGACGTCAAGCAAGAAAAATAGCGGTTCAACCATCAAAAAATGATGGGTGGTGGCTACCAATTAATATTTGGTGTTAATGGTGCTTTCATGGGATTTGGAGAAGTTCTTACCATGAAAAACGGGGGGCTGAACCGGTTACGCATGAAGAATATGGCAAGCCAAAATTAACGGGACATGTTTTTATTTTGTTTTTTAGCTAGACACCGAAACAACTCGAAATTGTCATGGTGGTTTTCCCAAACAGCCATTTGTTATGTGGGGATTCTTCATTACCATAGGGAAACAACAATTTCTTCCTGTGCTGCTGATCCTTGAGCGGGTACACTTGCAGATTGTATCAGGGTGGCATCCCCTAATTAATAGTAGGGTGACAATTAACCACAAGGTGGTGCCCCAGTTTGTCAGGTAACTTGCTTCATAATGTCTAGGCTAATGCATGGGTTATGGTGAATATATCTACGGTCAATTGGGTGTATAAACCAACAATAACCAAGCTGTGGGGCGCCACCCTGTATATAGGGTGTTTAACCATCACAAACATGGGGCTATCATTCTTTTTTTGCCATCAAAAACTACTGTTTTACCAAGAAAGTTGGAGTTTAACAAGGGTTATTCCTTAATGGCTATAATTAGAGTGTTTAACGAACACAAACGTGGAGATACAAGGGGATATATTATATTATGACCCAGAAAGCATGGTATGGGAGTAATCAGCAACTGGCAAAGTTATATTCCATCATTTGTAGGGGTATCTAAGATTGGCTCTGCTAATACTTGGCATGTTGAACAACTATGGAATCGGGGGAAACATGGATATACAACCGACTTAACTGGTTGGGAATACTGATGGTGTTGGTGGTATTGACCCATCAAAGTCGTTGTCAACCTAGCCCATGTTAATAAGGAGTATGCATGAATATGATTCATACAAGCACCATAAGGCGTCAACATGGAGGGATGCCTTAGAATTGATTGGTGAGTTTAGAAATGTCTTAATTTTAAAAACTGTCCAATTACTTGGATGAATCACCAAAATGTTGTTGATGATTTGGGAGCAGATGTTTTGGCCAAGAACCATTGAAATGGAAGTGGAAATCTCCTTGTTGATGCAAGTTATTGATGAAAAGTGGGGTGCCATCAACCTTTGATCCATCAGCATAGACGTGGCCGCCAGGAAAATCATGTTCTAAAGCATTGGATTGTGCCTATTTTTCCATATTTTTCCAAGTTGTTCTGTGTGGTTCCCAAATTATGATAATGACCACAATAATACTCCCGGTTTTCTGATACAACAATTATATTGGATTGTATTATATTATATAATACAATATAATATCATATAATATAATATGATATATAAAGTAATATAATATCCTATCATCTCATACAATATAATACAATATAATATCATATCATATCATATCATATATATATATATCATATATAATATAATATAATTTAATATAATATATGTAATATGATAAAATATAATATAATTAATTTAATATAATATGATACAATATAATATGATACAATATAATATGATATAATATGTATAATATATATATATTATATATATTATATATATATACAATATATATATTATATATATATATATATATATACAATATATATATGTGTGTATATACATGTACTGTACTGCTTGGTGGTTTGCTAAAACTGTTATTTTCTATCCAACAAATTGGGATGACGTTCTCCCCATTGACTTTTTGATATTTTTCGACGGGATGGCCCAACCACCAACCAGTAAGCATGTCAAGCTATCCAAAAATGATCCAAAATAGCCTTAATACCGGTTGCCGACCAAAACCGGCAATGGTTTATAGTATAGGAATTGTCCAAACGAAATATGCTTAGTGAACTATAGTTGTTGTTTGTCCAGAACCATATATTGGAATATATTGGACATATTAATCATGAATGGTTGATTCTCAACAATAACACAGATGTTGGTTAAATCTTAAACATGATTATTCATGTTTCACACTATCCAGAATCCAGACATTTTTTATTATTATGTTTAATCATAAGTGGTTTTTGCTTGGACTTTTCCATTCTCCCAAGGGTTTTTCCCCAGCCAGGACCTGTTGGAAGTCGTAGCCTCGGAGGCGCTGAAACGTCTCTCCGAACTCCCGCAGGCGTGGCGTTGGGACGGCCCTTGAATTTTGAATGCGCGGGTTACGAAGTCAGAGGAGTTTAAGATCTATTTAATGGAAGTTCATGGGATTTAAAGAGATTTATTAGTGATTTAATAGGGATTTTTTGAGTGATTCAATAGGGATTTTAATAGGGATTTTACTATAGGGATGTGTAAGGTTTTGTTTGTTCAAAAGCCTTGTTGATTGTTTATAGGCGGTTATATTAGCACCTCTATTGGGGATTATCATCCATGAACTGGGAATCCCTATGAAACAACTAAGTACAATGGAATGATAGAAGCTTCGAACATTGCTTATGGATGCATGGATAAATCGTGGGTAAATTGATCGGGAAAATCGCGGAAACATCTTAATCCCAGTCCTGAATCCTCTAAGATCATGGGTATGGTATTTGCAGCTGTGCCCTTCTTGCACGTATCTATGGACTATCGAGGTTTTTGTTTCAGAAAGCTCAACTGTTGTAGTTGTTCCATGGGTTTTCCAATGGGTTTTCCAATGGTTTTCCCATTTTCCCAATGGCTTTCCCTTTTCCCAATGGTTTTCCCATGGGTTTTCCCATGGTTTTCCAATGGGTTTCCAATGCTTTTCCAATGGTTTTCCAATGGGTTCTCCCATGGCGACTCCAGGCGCACTTGCTGCTGATGACGCAGGGCTTGATCGCCCTGGGCGGAGCGCATCCCTCGGTGCGGCAGATCTGTGGCTACTGGGGAGAGGCGACTCCGTGGATACTGAGGCCACCATATATGGATTAATAGTATTTGATAGTTCGATCTATATAGATACATGTAATGTTCTAGGATTTGGTTGTCCATTTAGATGAACATATTTAGATTGTACATATATATATATATATAACCATTTAGATATTTAGATTTGGATTGTAGATGATTGTAGATGATTGTGGATATATTTAGATGTTGCAGTGATGTTCTTTTCCAGTTTTAGTAAAGTAGACTATCTAAATATGTATAGATTGTAGATCATGAAGTCCAAGGGTGAAACCCCATGTTTTTTTCACTATGTAAAGGATTAGCCTAGGAACAGAAGATGTGTATGTGACATGAGTTGATCATCACTGATCATCTGTCATCTGACTTGGGGGATTTGACCAAACATCACGGGGATCTACCCTCTGGTAAACTAACATACCCTCTGGCAAACTAACATAGCTATTGAAAATTGCCATTTATAGTGGATTTACCCATTAAAAATGGTGATTTTCCATAGCTATGTTAGTTTTACCAGAGGGTAACTATGGAAAATCACCATTTTTAATAGGTAAATCAACTATAAATGGCCATGTTCAATAGCTACGTTAAATTACCAGAGGGTAATGGATGTCCTCTCAACCGTCTACGGCTCGCAGGTGCTCGCTGAAGATGCTAAGACTGGTGATGTTGTGTCGTCGCGACGGGAACAGCTGGAGCGAGGGCAAGGTTTGAACGGTGAACAGGCATGGCTGGGGATGAGCGTAGCTACTTTTTTTGGTGGCTGGAGATGGTGGGAGGGGGTTGAGGAATTCTGATTGTTCTATCCCTATCTGGGATGATGATCATCATGATCTGACGTGTTCGATTTAACTGATGATCCTAAGATGATGATCCCAATTCATCGCAATGGCCACTAGTTTCAAGCTGAATCTAGCAACAGCTTGTGGTTTCGAAACATGGGTCTGTTTGAAGATCGGTTGCCCCAAAATTTCATGGTTGCTCATGTTAGGTCACCATTTTCAGATCGCAGGTCGCCAAGCTGGGGCAAATCCTGGAGCCCATTGCTTCAGCAACCTGGCGTCACCAGAGGGGCCATGGGGCCACAGTGTAAATTCACAAATTTGACACATGGGCCACATGCGATTGGGTGAATCGTGGGTGAGTATAGTTGTTCTATGGTTTTGTCACAAAGAGCTTTCTGCAAAAGGTATTCAATATACTGGTCAGAGATGTTTAGTTGATTTTGATATATTCTTTGGTGGGGTACTTGAAGCCTCCCAATTCATTTCTGCGTGGATCTGCTTAGTTTTTGTGGTGTCATAACCCAGTTGTCGATGAGTCGGCATTTGGGTGTCCAGTCTGGTTACATCCATTTTGTTGCAACTTCGGTTCGCTAAACAGCATTTTGGTACCAAACAGTTGACATATTCAACCGCCATAAAATATTGACGAAATGTTAGGCCAATTGTCTACTATATATATATACATACACATGTCTATCTATTTACTGTGTAGGTAGATAGATAGATAGTTAGATAGTT
>Ga0126342_10018982_pt1 | contig 11734 bp, 10 predicted proteins | sample Cyp1metagenome_FD_92528 | JGI IMG/M metagenome (GOLD analysis project Ga0126342, IMG submission 92528) | Coral microbial communities from Lord Howe Island, Old Settlement Bay, Australia - Cyphastrea 1 metagenome | ecosystem: Host-associated > Invertebrates > Cnidaria > Coral ... | reverse complement strand
TGGGATAATGATGGGATAATGATGGGATAATGATGGGATAATGATGGGATAATGATGGGATAATGATGGGATAATGATGGGATAATGATGGGATAATGATGGGATAATGATGGGATAATGATGAGATAATGATGGGATAACGATGGGATAACGATGGGATAACGATGGGATACTGATGGGATAATGATGGGATAATGACCGGATAACGATGGGATAATGATGGGATAATGATGGGATAATGATGGGATAATGATGGGATAATGATGGGATAATGATGGGATAATGATGGGATACTGTTGGGATAATGATGGGATAACGATGGGATAATTTTGGGATAATGATGGGATAATAGTTGGTTTTTCGTACCTTACAGCGACGCAGTTCGCTTAGTGTGGTCTCATGGGATGTGGCTCAGCCACCTCTCTGGATTGGCAGTTGAGGGGTCGAGCCCCGTTGATGGTTTTCTTAGGAGTTCATGGGGATTTAACCACGAACAATATGGGGATATTAATATGAATGGATACCCAGTGGTAAACTAACAGTTTGCTATGGTATAGATGGCCCATAGAAATAGATGGTGTTCCTATTAAAAATGGTGATTTTCCATAGCTATGTTAAATTACCAGAGGGTATGATATAGTATGATAATGTATGAAATAGATTGACATAGTTGATAAATGAAGGGCTGATGGACTAGAATAATGATGATTTCTGGGATTTCAGTGGGATTTGACTGGGATATGGAGATAACAATTGTTGGTTACTGTTGGAGGGGAATCCTGGTCTCTGCTCAAGTGAAGACCTTTGAGACAAGTAACCAGGGTGACTAGGGTGATGCTACCAACCTTGATTTTTTTTTATTTTTTTACTACTTATCGTCATATCGTCCAGGTAGAACTGGGATAAATAATCCCAAAATTGCATTTCTTAGTCTTCAGCTGGATGAATGCTTATGGTTTAGCCGAAACCATGGGAGGGAATGTGGAATTCCATGAGAGTAATTGACCATAGCTGTTTCTTTCTTTTTTGAATCAAGAAGCCTCAAGAAGATTCAATAAGAAATTCCAGATCTATATCCAGTATATATATATATATATATAAATCCAGTATATATATATAATACACTAGTTGTATTTATGCAGTTCACGGTGTAGTTTATCTATATGAACGATTGAATAGACATTTTTCATTAATTACGTACTGTTCATATTTACACACTGTCCTTTTAATCATGTTTACATCTTTTCCATGGTCAAGTGTGGATTTTTTGTTTGCCCCTTTTGGATGGTCAGAAAAATCCATTCAGAAAGGGGTTCACAAAAACCCATGATGGAACTGGAAACTCTTGACATGTGATGGATGACCATAAACTTAAAACCATAAAGCCGACGTAACTTGACCATGGCACATATATATATACATATTGTCCATGATTTTGAGTGTATACATTATATATATAAGTAATTAATGTAATATAGATTATATATATATACAGTATCCGCTTGTTGGTTCTACCAGAACATTCCCATGATATCCCATTATATCACAATATATTTTTCTGGGTAAATTATAACGACCTCACTGTTCTCCCTCACTGGAATAATGGTTAGTAAGGGAAATCGTCCCCAAATGGCCTTAATTCAGGTTAGTGAAATATTATAATTTACCCAGATATATAATCACATATAAAAAAAATATATATATATACCGGTTGGTGGTGTGGAACATGTTTATCCCATTATATGACCATATATAGTTATATATAGTTGGTTTATACGAATGATCTCCCCAAATCGATGCTTCCACGCTGCCGGGGGCCAGCCAGCTGTGTAGCAGGTCTCCGGAACAGCGGCTGTGGTGCTCTTCCGGGATTTCAACGGCCTACAGGCGAGCGAGCAGAACTCCCTTGGGGCCCCCAGTTCCAAGTTGGTTATAGTTGGTTTATAAAGCCCATTAACTACAGCTATAAGGTTTATAAAGCCCATGAACTAAGGCTATAAGATGCTATAATTATCATAAACCCATTAGTTATTGGAGCTTTCGAACCAACTTGGCTATCCAGGGGCCCCACTTTCTATGATGTTTCCATTAGAGTACAATTTTCCATCAAGCCATGTCATCATTTTCCGACGTGATCTGCTCCATGTCAGGCCTTTTCTTCGCGCTTGCAGAGAGAAGTGGAGCTGATTATGGTTGGGGAACCCAGGAATCTCCGAAGGAATATCCAAAGGATTTCGCGCGTTGTTCGTCTTAAAAGGAAAGACTTAAAAGATAATGATTTTTTTAATGTTTCCGTGTTCTTTTTTTTGAGTAAACCGGGTGATTTTGATCCCTCACTCAGGGGCCTGATGAGGAAGCAACTCCGTGAGTTTCCGCGCCAGCTTCAGGGCATGTGCGGGGAAACCCACTATTTCTGAGACAACACGCCTGGTTGCATCCCCGTCACGTTGCGCAGCGTTTGTGCGCAACTCACGGAAGAGCGCTCCGCTTTGAAGTCGGAGGTTGGAATATAGTGGGCTTTTGAAGAGTGGAGTGTTTGGGCTTTTTTTTTGATTCCAGGGCTACAGCCCACTATATTTTGAATATAAGGTTGAAGCTGTAGCCCTGGAATCAAAGGTCTCCAATGAGTGGTCTTCATGTCGGGTGAAGCGGCATTGGTCAAGCGCCATCAACTGCGACGCCGTCGAGATGACCACGGAAGATCTTTGGATGTTTCATTGGACATGATTGAACAGTGAGCACATAAAACTCCTTGGGACCAAACATATATGAACAGTTATGAACATATGATATTAATATGGAGCAATGGGATTGGTTGAATCAGGGTTGAAGTCACCCACCATTCCAGATAAAGCTACATAGATGAAGGTGACACGGTGACACGTTGCCCATTGGTAGACCATCTACTGGGGTTATGTTTGTAGTCTTTTCGGGGCCGTCTCGAGCAAATCCTAGAAATGCGAGCATTGGCTGCAGGGAAAATCCAAACCAGCAACCATTAAATTTGGTAGTTACAGCCATTGTTTCAACCATATTGTATCCATATCATATACCTTCAACCAATCGTTAGCAATCAATCAGACTGTGTTTATACCAGTTAAGGTATCCCATTAAATAGTTCCTCATATGTTTTCAGGCAACAAAACACATTTTTTCTCTGTGAAGTCATACGAGGTGAGGCTCTTCAGTGATAAGTTGGTTTATACACCCTTTGAATAGTTACTTCGTGATATCTCCCACAATCCTTAGTTAACCTATAGTTAATTATTTGCATCAACTTAGCTATCACAAATCAATTGCACATCCCATCGAAACCGAAAGCCTTAGAATGTTTCTTGGTTAAATCCACCATGTTCCAAGAAATTTGAAGTGATGTTCCATGATTTTCCATCATCTTCCCAGCATTTCCCATGCATTTCCCATGATTTTCTGGGTGCCTCACCATCTGGTTCTCTCCCAAAAACGTCACCCAAACAGCGGTCCGGTGCCGCGAGGACTTGGACTTCACCGCGGAGGTTGCTGGGACTTGACGCTGGTGGAAATGAAAACAGTGGTGAAATCATTTTTATAATGGGATTATAATGGTTAATGATGGTTAATAATGATTAATAATATAGTGGTTAATGATGGTTATAACCATTATATACCAATAATAGTGGTTAATGATGGTTAATAATGGTTAATCATCACTGCTTGGTGGCTTCAAACATGTTTTTTTCCATTTCATATATGGGATGTCATCCTTCCCATTGACGAACTCCATCATGTTTCAAGATGGAATCCAAAGCACCAACCAGTGGCCGATGATTTGGCTACCATCTGGTTGGTTATATGATGTTATATGCAGACACATCACCATTTTAGATGGTGACATCTCATGTTTGTTGGAAAAATACCCAATTCAATTACCATCTGGTTATTTAACATAGCTATGGATTTTTTCCATAGCTATGTTAAATAACCAGAGGTATATTTACCTACTAAACATATATCTGGTTAGTAAGGGGAATTATCCCCATCCAATGGCCGAACTTAATTCAGGTTAATGACATATCGTAATTTACTCATATATAAATATATACATAATATACATTTTTCCCCATAGCCATGTGAAATAGCCAGAGGGTAAGCATCAAAAATGAGCCAGAGGGTAAGCATAAAAAATGAGGTGTTTACCATGACAAATTGAGGATATTAATGGAATACTAACGGAATTTCCGCGCAAAGTCAGATTTCATTGATTTGTTGCGAAAAGACGGAATTGAACCATGAACAATGGTGGTAACCATCCAAGAATAGCGTGGTTTCAGCGTAGTGCTTAATTGTTATCCAAAAGCAACAAAAATATGGGGGCTACAAACCAACAAAGATTCGGAATTTATCCAATGAAGAAAATTTGGTTTTAGATCATCAGACTTAGGGATATATAGAGCGAGAAAATTGCCAACAGTACGGGGATCCGTTCTGATTTGATGGTATACATTATAGGGATAGAATGGAACGGAATGGATCGGAATGGTATAATAATAATATAGGCAACAAGTACATGATATGGGCTTGGCTAAGAATGGAGTACACCCCAAATTTAGCATTTTTAACACGGAAACGACTATATAACATGAAAATATAGTTTAAAGTAGATAGATAATGATCTAGTGATGACTACAGACTACTGAACATGAATCAGTAGGTTTCATTTTTTTCAAACCCCAGGGCCCCAACAGATTCGTAGCTCAAGTGCAGGGTGACCTTGATCCCATTGATTTGGGTTTTTCTTTGGACCTCACTGTGACTAAACAGCTCTCAGACCCTGTATTTTGAGCCATGCCCGTATGGAATACCTAAACCATTCGAAACCATCAAATTGCAGTATTCAGGTATACGAAAAGATGCTCCACTGGGTGGTTTCAAATATTGTTTTATGATCATCCATATTTGGGATGTTGATCCCCAATGATGTCCCTTTTGTAGGGGAAGTTCATGGTATATTCATTGTCATTTAACAAATCAGAATCAGGCTGCCCAGCCTATCTTACGTAAATGAGTCCCACTTTTGGAACCCAAACCACCCAAACGTATCTTGGGGCCAGGGAGCAGCCCTGAAAATCAGCATAAATTGGTCCTATAGACCCACTTGCACCATCAAAATCCCACATATCATTATCAAGTTGGTTATTTGTGGTTTGTGTTCACCCAAGAGGATGCTTTTTTTTTTGTGTGTCGGGCACCTTCTGTGCTGATCTCATCTGGTCGCATCGCTGCATTTTTCGAAGCGAGCCCGGCAATCCAAGGACAGAGCTTCTTAGACCAGACCATATTTTCCATTATTTTCCCCAAATCATATATTTTATAAGATTTTCCAGTATCAATCATCCATTTTAAATTTTGGAGTACCCTCACTTATGGAAACCTCTGTGCAGTTTCTGAAGCTGGAAAAATGACTGTCCAACGATCGACAGAGGAGGAGCAGGCAGCAGCGCCGGAGCTAGAGACGGCTAAGAAGCAAAAGGACGAGTTGTCCCCTATCTCCTCCATCATACCCTCTGGTAAACATACAAAAAGCTATTGAAAATGGGTGATTTGTAGTGGATTTACCTATTAAAAATGGTGATTTTTCCATAGTTATGTAAACGTTTACCAGAGGGTATCCCTATCTTGGTTGTTCCTGTTTCATTCCCCCGTAATGTCAACCCTGGATCCATAAACCCCGTTTGGCCCGTTTACGGCTGTTGAATTGGGAGGGTACCATATTTATGTACCATTAATTGTGACTCTTTGGAGGGTACCCCCTAATTAATAAACCATGGTTGACATTCTTCCAGCGAGCAGCGATGTTCAACTCGCCCAGATCTATGATGTGGAACCTCCCAGCGATGACAACGAGAGACGGAGGCGGTCCACAGAGTTGACTGCAATGTGCGACCAGATTGGGACTCCTATTTCTAGGTCAATCTTACAAATTGAAATTAATGGGAATATCTACTAACCAGCAAAGATTTTTTTTTTTTGCAGGGTATCTAAGATTGGCAATGATTTGGGGCATGTGAATTTCCATTCTGGATTGGTGAAATCGTCATGTTTCTTGCTTCGATTTTGGTGCATGAAATCCATTGAAATCCCAAAGTCTGCAGCTGGAGAGCGTCTGGTAAAAATATGATGTGACCTTTGCATGTATAAAGAAACATGACCCACACTTTTGGGTCCAGGGATTCATATTCGATTCCAAGCTGATAGCAGATTCCTCCACTACATAGTCAGATGGAGGAACGCCTCCGATTAGTCTTGCGTGTTCTATGATGCTCTATTCAATGCCTGGTGTATCAGTATGTATCGTATTCATATCGTATTCCAGAACTATACATGATTGTTCCTGTTATTTGATGGCCATATAATTGGTGGTAAATCCTTGTAAATCAGCCACATGTCAATTGGCCTTGCGGTTTTGAATATGTTCATGTATGGCAGTCACTGGATTTCATGTTGCTGGGGTCGGGAAACGAAACAGCAACGGAAAAAACCTTCCCTTAAATGTCGCGAGGGTACTCGGCGGTTCATACCGGGTGACAAGTTGTGTAAGTAGGGTTATTCCACTGAAGCCCGGTTTTATATGTTTATATATGTTTATATATGTTTATATATGTTTATATATGTTTATATATGTTTATATATGTTTATATATGTTTATATATGTTTATATGTTTATGACATCCGTTCCAATCCTAATCAGCCGCCAGGTACAACACCTTTTAAATCCATTATTATTACATCCCATTATATATTCATGTCCCATTGTACATCTAACGTTAAATCACGATATTATTACCTAATCCACATGCCCCATGTAAGGAATATTCACCAAGATCATCTACACTAAGACTTACCCAAATGTAGGCAACATCATTGGTCATTATTTCCATACCATGGGTCAGATATCCCATATCATTATCCAATATCATGTCCCATAGCTGCCATAGCTACTACAGCTAATATATTCCATAGCTAATAATATCACGTATCACAATATTACCATTTTGATTACCATATTACAATATATATATATATAGATATAGATATATTAATGAATTAATGTATATATATATATATATACATAGAAAGAGAGAGAGAGAGATGTATCATGATGTATCCCAATCCCAATATAATTGATCTCTTTATATTATATCCCATTACACATTAGATGACCAGAGGCTATGGTATCTGCGCAGGTTATGGACCACGCTGGAGGAAGTCACCGCTCGAAGACGACTCTGTCGCCAGTTGCCGCTGGGTTTCGACTGGGGCGGCGATTCCATGGGTTTTGATCTTCTGTGGGCGAATTAAGAATGGTAGGGTTAACCATCTGGGGAAATTATAACGACCTCACTGCGACCTCACTGGAATCATGGTTAATAAGAGGAATCATCCCAACATGGCCTTATTTCAGGGTAGTGAATTATTGTAATTTGCCCAGAACCATTGAAAACCATGGTCAACTATGAAAAATGGATAAAAATGAAGGTTGAACTCCATGAAACAAAGGGGGATTCAAGCATGTTTTAGCCATGAACAAATGATTATTGATTCTAAACAGATCTACCACTCTAGAAACATAACATATCAGGGGACACGTGACCTACAAACCTGCAGATTGAACCACCAAAAATAACCGATTACCACTGGGTAGTAATCAACGTTGCAGGCCTTCCATTGGAAATTCCCGCGGGGCAAGAGTGTCATGTACCTGACTGTTGTTGTTCGTATACCCCATGCAAGGTTGGCCCCTCCAGTTATAAGTTGGTTTATAGACCCCATGAACTAGTTCGGAATATATTTACCATAAATCCAACCATTATAATTATTAGTAAGCTAAAACCAAAATAAATTATCCAGATATTCCCATGTTTTTTTTTTGTTTGCCTAGATAACCATTTACATCTCGATGTTTTTTTCCGTTAACAAACTGCGGCCCCCACCTTGTGAATGTTAGTGATGAACTCTTTTTCATCCTTGCTTCATGCTGTGCCACTTCTTTGTGGTTTATACCAACCAGCAGTGGAAGTGACGCAGTTTCCAACTGGACTCCTCTGGCTCTGGGTTTCCCCTGACGGCCCTACCGAGGCTGAAAAATATTCAAACAGCTTTGCAATGCAGCGAAGTCCTTCAGGCGACATCTCGGCCGTTTTTCGCGTTTGGAGATGCTGGATGAGTCATAGATACCAACAAACATACCATGTAAATCCTTGTATATAAGTGCACATGTGTATATATATATATATACAAATTGTATAATTACAATATATACATATACATATACATATACATATACATATACAATGTATACATATATATATAAATATACGATATTATTTATTATATATATATGTCCAACTACAAAAGTTAAACCTTGAACATGGGATCAGCAAACCTCAAACATTGCGGTGAGTCGTGCGGTTGATGGTCCCGTTGCTCGATGAACCCTATGAGTTGGGATGGTGAAACCAGGTGACCGCAGAAAATTTTTGTTTTTTTGGCGCCACAAAGAAATTTGGTTACGGTTTATCTATTGATTTTTTTGTGTGAAGTATTGTACTTCGCCCACTGTTAAGGGATACAACCAAAGAATTATGGACGAAGAAAGTAGTAGTGAATGTTTTTCTTTGGATTTGGCTCAGTTGTTAGCCCATTAAAATTGCTGGTTGGTGGGTTGGAACATTTTTTATGTTTCCATTCAGTTGGGAACAATAATCCCAACTGGCTTTCATATTTTTCAGAGGGGTAGGTTGAAACCACCAACTAGATTGGTATTTGACCATCTCAGGGGACATAACAGACGAACCTCTGGGATTGGTAGCAAAATGGGGGGTTCCAGATGAGCCCAAGCGATCAGGATCCCTTGTGTTCATGTTTTTCCCCCCTAGAAAGCTGCAGTCAAGGTGGCTTATTCGGTTATTCCATGGTATTCCCTCATTTTCAGACAAACTCCACACTTTGGATACACATTTAAAGTATAGTTTGGTGATTTTAGTGCAAATTCTAGTCTTTTGCTATCAATTTTGATAGATACTAATCAACCAAAAATCATGTTTGCTATAACATGTCTGATAAACACCTACTGAACTTGAAACAAAATGGTTGCTGCCAAGTAAACGTTTTTATTGTGCAGATCCTCTGGGGTTGGCCAAGACGTGAGGCGGGCCTGGCCCATGTCTTTCAAGGGCCACTGATGGATGCTTTGAAGACAGCGCTGAAGGCCTGAGTTCTGGGCCGTTGGAGGCACTTGGAAAGATGAAAGGATTTAATGTCAACCTTGGATTAATAAACTCCAAACGGCTGTGGAATTGGGGGGGTGGTTACCGGTTACGATTTAAGGATCAAATTATCACTATTTGGGGAGTACCACCCTAATTCATAAACCGTGGTTTATTCATCCAGCCTTGACATTAAAGTGAGGGATTTAACAAACAAGCTCATGGTTTAACCATCCAAAATATGGGACGTTTGCAAAACTTGGGCTTTCACCATCGAAAATAGGGGATTTAAACCCGTAAAACTTGTTTTTGTTTAACCATCTGAAATGGGGATTGATAGAATTCAAACATCTAGGAAAACCATCAATCATGCGGAATCTGAGTCAACCGATTGGATGGTTACTTCACCTAAGACATTGAGAAAACATGGAAAAATCATGTTCATGTATGTTCATGTGATTTCATGGGAACATTATTGTTTGTACTGGGTATCTATTCCAACATCAAAAAGAATCAATTGAACCATCTCAATGAGCTGGATCCAGCTTTTGATCCTAGGCCCCCCAGCGGCATCTGGATTTAACATGATTTAGCCAACCTGCCAACTTCCGGGAATTTCAGGGCCCTGTTCTATGGCCATCCACCCCAGGAACCCCAGAAGGTGGGGGTGTCCCTCTTCGGTACAGCCATCGACATCGTGTCCAGCATCATTCAAGACGTGTCTCGGGCCGCGATTTTTCGGAGTTTTCCATGGGATTTTCTGAGGGGATTTCATCGAGAAAACTGTTGGGTTGATAGCTGATTTATGGCTAAGTTACTAACACATAACTATATAGGTTAAGTGTTGGGTTGCTGGGGAGTATGGCGAACTAGTTGACGGTTTTGAACCAGTTGACCTATGAGTCCAACTTAAGGTTTGGGTATGTTTGGGTTGATTCGGGGGTATACACCTGTGGTTATGAAGTTATGGGGATTCGAAGCCAACTTATAACCCATAGGATCCATGTATGCTATATATGGTAACATTTACCATCAATATACCCCCAATGTTAGCATATATACCATACATGGATCCTATGGGTAACTGGGGGGGTACCACCTTGCAGATATCTGACTCGCATCCACCTTGCGCCTCAAAGGACCCTTCTCGTGTTCCCCAGATGATCGAATCGGGTGTGCTGTGGGGAGCCTTGAGGCCTTGATGGGATGCATTGAAGCAGAAAAGAAGGGATTTCACCAGCAACAAGTCGGGATTTCACCAAGAAACTGATGTGGGTCTAAGCAGCAAAACCTGGCGATTTCATCAAACATGTGGATTTCAACAGCAAGAAATTTGGGATTTACCATGGATTTATTCCACCTCACTGCGATGTCACTGTGCACGACTGTAAATGGAAGTTATTAAGAGTCACCTTACAACAACATGTTCTGGCAGTAAGCCATCCAATTGCCTATGGTCAGTTTTACCTTGTATGTTTAATGATAAAAAAATGGGTTTTGATACGACAATCATGGGAACACCGTGGAACACCGTCTATCTACAGGGATTAAGGCAACAACAATGGTTGAACCACCCCACCAGTCAGGCAACAGGCCGCCCCACTACTCCAGGGCACCGCCCCCGGGGCTCATTGCAATCTATGCAAATCTTGAAGCTCCACATTTTTTTGGGATCAGTGAACCTGGCAATTGTGAGCAGAATCCCTTTATTTAAATTTATATAATGGTACGGTATATATATATATATGTGTATATTATATAATATACAGAGCATATTTGATGACTTCTTCAAATCTTGCGCGTAATGGAACTGGGAAAATCTGTAACAAAACTCAATAGGACAACATCAGATGTAAGTCATTTTGAAGGATTGAACAAGTTGAACATGGACCCAGAAGCTCGGGCCAAGGCCGGGTATTCTGGCGGCCCTCAACAAAGAAACCCTCAGAAGTCAGGGCAGCTCAGTTGGTTCGACGGCGCCATAGTCCAAGGTTTCCAAGGTCAAGCACCAAGCCAATCAATGCCATTCATTATCATTTATCATATGTTAATCTGGTTGGTGGTTTGGAACATGGCCTTTATGACTTTCCATACATTGGGAATGTCATCATCCCAACTGACTATACTAGGCTATAATATTTTTTCAAGATGGTTAAAACCACCAACCAGTAATAGAAAATCATGTTTGTGTTGTCTATATTTATCATATGTTTCTCATGATTTATCAATGTGTTCTTTAACGTAGCAGTGAACAGCTGCCATGGTTCATAGGTCGGAACGTCATACGTGGGACTTTTCGGGTCTTTCGATCTTCGAAGGAGAAGACGACACTAATGTCATGCAACAAGCAGAAGCAGAAGGAAACCAGAAAAAAAAATACTTTACTTCGTGTGATCCCCACCATGACATTTATACATTTTCTTACTGGCAAATCTTCTGGCATTCTATCTGACATATCTTCTGACATTCTATTTGGCATTCTATCTGGC
>Ga0126342_10018981_pt1 | contig 11735 bp, 9 predicted proteins | sample Cyp1metagenome_FD_92528 | JGI IMG/M metagenome (GOLD analysis project Ga0126342, IMG submission 92528) | Coral microbial communities from Lord Howe Island, Old Settlement Bay, Australia - Cyphastrea 1 metagenome | ecosystem: Host-associated > Invertebrates > Cnidaria > Coral ... | reverse complement strand
TCCCTGGGGGCCCTCGAAGCCATGAACCCCAGGGACTGGAACCCTGGCATTGACAGTACATGGGCCCAAACCCTTGCTGCGAGAGCCCAGACCTTCAGTATGAGAGCCCAAAGAGCCTTTGGGATATATATATATATATACATACACAATTTATAACATATTATTGCACTTTTCCCCATGTTGCTGGTTGCGTCTGGACTCCAATGTCCGGGATTCCCCCGGCTCCAAGTGACGATTGCTCCAAGCCATTTTTCTAGCCAGGACGGTAGGCCGGGAAATCATCCCCAAAGGCCATGACTTTCAGGATATGTTTGGGTGAGTTGATGGATGGGATTATTATGGATAGTTATTGTAGGTTATTATGGATAATAATTATAACCACTATTAGAGAAACCACTTATGGTGATTATTACCACTGATTGGTGGTTTGGAACATGGCTTTTATTTTCCATTTCATATATGGGGTAATCCTTCCCATTGACGAACTCATATTTTTCAGAGGGGTAGGTCAACCACCAACCAGATAATTTACCCAGGCCCTCGAACCTTTTACATGTTTTTTGCTGAGTTCGATCACTAGTGGATACAACAGTCGTACTTAAAGATTTTTGGTGCGTATTTTCGTATATTTGTAAATCTTTTGGTACAATGAGTCAAGCCGGAAGACACCTGACCCTGATGTTTTCATTGTGAAACCATCCAGGTTTCATAGGTCACTTAAAGGTTTGCTTTTATCCGCTGGGGTGAGCCTTTGCTTTGTAGGTTGGTGGGTGGCTAGCTATTGTGTGCCATGGGAGAATAGATGACGAAGCAGCAAAAATCAACCAGGATCAACTAGGTGTTGAAGTTTAAGTTTAGTTGATTCTTGCCCTAACGCATAGGAAACCAGACAACATGTGAATAATGTATAAACGTATATTATATAATGCACATACACACACACATATATATAATTATGTATATATATATATATATGCACAACGTTATGGTTCAAATAAAATTTGAAGGGGCCCACCGACGTTTCGTAGCTTTGCTGAACTGCGAGACACGCGATTAGGTCAAGACGGCAGCAAAGAGACTCTGCACCATCTAGCATCCTCAGCCATCGCACCTGCCCCTTGGCAATGCATCCGGAGATCCCAAGATTCAAAATGATATTTACTGTATGACCCAATTGTAACTGGGATGTTCACCAGGAAAAATGAGAGGGCCGGTATGGTCTAGTGGATAAGACGTCAGACCCGGGTTCAATACCCGGGTTCAATACCCGGGTGCAACACTAGGCGGACAGGCGGGCCACTACCCCACCCCTGCAGTTAAGGGGATGAGCTAGGATGTGGTCCGTACAAACCTCTCTCACCAGGAAAAATGATGGGTTTATGAGTTAATGGGATGAGGATGGGACAATCATCTTTGAATTTGGATGAATTTTAGTGACGCTCACTGTGATGTCACTGGAATGATAGGAAGTGCACGGGGAACTATCCCCAACTGACTTTATTTCAGCATATTTCAGCTATTTTCAGGTCAGTGAATTGTGAGAATTCAGCCAGAGAATAGTGATCATTAAAAAACTATCATAGGAGTTTTACCAGTGATGAATGGATTTGGGCGTGTCTGAAAATTGGGGTATGCCGCAAGCAAATGTCATGAAATCATGGTGAACATGATGCTAAACCATGGCATTTTCCACACCATATACTATATATACCACACCTGATTGGTGGCTTCATATTTTTTTGACTTGTCAATCCTATTTGGGATGATGATGCCCACCCAACAGTATTATACCAGCTTAGGTCCCACTAGTCGCGACCGGGTCGGACTGTCATCTGACGCTGGGGCACGTGAGGACGGCAAGATCGTGGCAGCCAGCGAGATGACAGGCACACGCTTGTTCGATGTGAACGTGGAGCAACTTCAGGCAGGGCCTGACCGAGGTAGGTCAGGGCCAAGGATGGGACTGGGGGATTTGCGAAGACCATGGAAAAGTGATGAGATATGAAGAGTGACTGTCCAGAAACAGAAGGAACTGAAGTAACTTAAGACTTTTGATCACCACCTTTCTTGACCCCTTGTGCCTAGGTCCGCCGCACGTCGCTGCCCACGGAGATCAGCAGCTGTCCGATGCGCGCCATGTGCTTCGCGGGGCGCATGCTGGTGATGGCCACGTGGCACGACCATCGCATCTTACTGCTGGAGGCTTGGACAAAATTTTGTGACCATCCTGGATGGATTGGAGGGGAGAACTTATATGAATCTTATATGATAATGAGATACAACTATTCTGGTTGGTGGTGACCGGAACATGAATTCTATGACTTTCCATTCAGTTGGGAATGGAAAATCATCCCAACTGACTTTCACTCCATCATTTTTCAGAGGGGTAGGTCAACCACCAACCAGTATTCATATCTGCCATGGTCAAAACACGGGTTGTTTTCTTTCCATATTACCGCTGGAACCTTGGATGATCTTGATCACGTCATCCAGACGGATTGGTTGAACCAACGAAAGCGGTTGAATTTACGAGCCGGGAGATTTCCCGGCTCATAAAATGAAGGTTTAGGGATGAGAAAATCAACAAATGGAAGATCAACTATAGAGAATCATGTCATGTGAAGCTGTGAAGCCAGATCAAAAACCGTTTGCAGTTGGGGATGGTCTGAATCCCCACCCCTCCCAAAAAAAAACCTGGTGACTTGGGGATGGTGCAAACGGCATCGGGTTGACTATGGTTGCCGAGAAAACATGCGCCTCTGGTTTTTGTCCCATCTTCAGATGGGAATCTCCTATATTATATAATTCTCATCCTATCCCGTTTCAGAGTGGTTGATTGTTAGTGGTCAAAAAATGTTACCCTCTGGTAAACTAACATAACCATGGAAAATCATCATTTTCAATTGGTAAATCCACTTAAATTGTTATGTTCAATAGCTATGTTAAATTACCAGAGGGTAATCAATGATAAATAGTGGTCAACAGTTGCTTAATACCCCCTCACTGGATGGCCTGAAATATGTGGATTTATCCAATACCATTGTTTCGAAGGGGGTGTTTGATAGTCAAGGGGAAGGGATTGGTTGTGTTGCAAACATGGGTTTAAATAATCAAGGTAATCAAGGTCACAAACTGGGGCATCAGAAAAGTGCAAAGAAATCGCGTGGTAAATCCTTTCATGATTTGGGGACCTTTGTCAGAACTGCCCTCAGGATTGCAAGGACCAGATGCTTGGACTCAGTCCGGAGAACTCCGGGGCGGCAGTTGTTCTAGAGGCAGTTTTTCTTTTGCGTCTTTTTCCTGGTGTTATTTGGTGATGGGGATTTGACGTTGGCTCTAGAAATGAAGAGATGTGAAACCAGAAGCATTGATAAGAGACATATATGATATATGGAATGATAATCTTGCTTTTGTCCATAGTTTCTCCAACAAGCAACAAGAAAATCAGGACCATCGAACAGTTCGAACACTTCACATGTTCTGACCTTGGACAAGATGTCACCCCCAAAAGCCTGGACCCACCAAGAAGACCCTCCAATCATCGACTCTGGCACAGGACCACCCCATGGATGACGTCTGTATACCGTATACCTTGAGGTGTCCTTTCAATTCGGCAATGGATGATCATCCCCACATTTTTAGATGATCATCCCCACATTTTCTCTGATTTTCCCATTGCAAGTTTGGATTTTCCATTGCAATTTTTGAAGTAAAAATTGCCAGAGATAATGTATCGATTTGTTTTTTGCATGATTGAATTACCAGTGGGTGAAGGGTTAATCATCCATCAGGTAAACAACCGCCCTCTCAAAATCCATTGGCGACAGGAAAAGCCAATGGAAGAAGCCTCAAACGCTGGGCTAAATAGCTTGCAGCAGCCCAGTCGGTGGATACTGTATCCATATCATACCGAAACCATATAATATATGTATGGAACATGCAGACCTAGATTTGCAGGCTGTTTCTATTGAACATCACATGATTCCTATATAGAACATCCCCACTTGGCAATTTTTTCCACGGGGAAAATCCATGAAAATCCACCATTTGGGAAATTTATACGGACTATGTTTTTCCCACATGTCAGGTGAGGGTTGTTAGATTTTATGTCAGCTGTCCCGCCTCTCCTTATCCTTCTTCTCCTCCGCCGGACCTCAGCTGCAAAGAATCCCCCAAGATATACCAGATAGAATGCCAGATAGACTGTCAGAAAATATGTGAGATAAAATGTGAATGCCAGATAGGATGCCAGAAAATATGTCAAAAAATGTTACTTGGTGGGGATCACTCGAAGAGAGCAATTTATTTGCTCTTTTGAACGCCCTTAAGGTCTTAAGCAATTGCCAGATTATATAGGTTTCTATAAAACTCACACATCATCCATAGGATGCACCCCAAGAATCCTGCCGGTTGGTTCTCGCTCGCACCACCATGTCGGACGCCGCCAAGGACCATCATCACAACCTTTGAGGAGACGTAGTTTTTTTGTTTCTCTCGGGGGTAGTGACCTCCAAGATTTTAGAACAACTTGAACCGTGAAACAAACACACACACACACGCAAACACACACACACAGATAGATATATGCTTATTTGTGTGTGTATATATAATATGTGCGTATGGGTTTCCTAAGAACGGGACAGGTTATCTGTTTAGCTACGTATCAAAGGTATAATTCAGCCTTTGTTGTTCTACTGGCAATGAAGATCTCCAAAAACTGGAGCTTCCCCATCCAAATCACAGAGTGTGGATGATGTTTGGGCCCCCCATTTTAAGAAACAAACAGCCGAAGAACAGAGGTCTTGATTGCCACATTCCACTTTCATATAGCTTAAACCCCCATGTGTTACATAGATTCTATGCACAGATGAACATCCCCCAGTTATTGTGGCTAAAATCCCAATGCTCATTGATGTTCATTGCTTCAATCACTCAATTTACATCTCCTTCCTATTGTTGGTCAAATCTCATGGTCTGTTGCTTATTCACTTCAAGCCCCAGTTTCGGCCCATCAAATCCCAATGTTCGTTGGTGAAACCCGCGACAATTTCTGCAGAAAATCAAATGATTTATTATCTGTATCTAAATCTTGATGCTGCTTGGTATTTTACAACCTATTTGATAGACTAAGTTTTCACGAATGTTTCATAATTGTAAAGATATGTAAAGACCAATCCTAGGTATATTTATGTTTCTTTATTATGTTTTTCCCAATCAACTATATTTATTTCATCACCATAATAATTATAGTTGCCCTCTGAACATCCTTGTATCACCATGATTCACCACAATTAAATTGACTATCACCAATCATAACATAGTTATCATCACCATAACTGAACATAACCGCGGTTCTGGGTAAATTATAACGACCTCATTGCGACCTCAGTGGAATCATCATTATTAAGGGGAATCATGCCCAAAATAGCCTCAATTCACGTTAGTGAAATATCATCATTTACCTAGGTAGTTCTCAAATGTGACCAACTCCATAAGCCAACACCAACCAACCATTAATCAACCATCAATGACAGTGCCATGGTGCTTGAAGAACTATAACTCATTGGATTGGTTTAGTTTAGTCGGTAAAATCGTAACCAGAAACCATGGGTCTTTACATGTTTTTAACATTAAAAAACTGGGGGTTTCCTGTAAGTTTTCCCTTAACCCATATGACCCATGGTGCTGGAATGTTTACCAACATTTGCCCGAACAAAATCACCCAGTTATATGATGTATGTAGGTCTTTATATACCAGCACCATGGAGCATATGGGTAAACCAATCCAATGACGATCATCACTACCCAATGGTTCACCTTGCCAGGAGCACCAAGCCCCAGTGACTCACCTCGTCGCTGGCGGCGCGGACCACGCGGAGTGGCTCCTCTCGGGCGACGTGGCGGGGGCCGTGCCTTGGATTGGCAGAGAAACTGGGGAAAAACGGAGGAAAATCCGAGAAAATGTGGGAAAACATCTAGGAGAATCTGAAGAGCCTGAAGAAACGGATCACCGTACTTAATTAGATGATTTTAAGTAGAATTTCGGTGACTGTCGGCGCAAAATGACGACCATGTACTTTGATATGATTTGGTGGCCCGCAAAACAGGTTTGGGAGTTCTTATCGGTTCTGATGTAGTTCATTATGTCGAGCTGTCTCCTCCACGGAAGTATGCCATCCCACTCTTCGGGACATGTTGAACCCTTTGGTGGTCCAACATGGTGATGAAAATTGAAGACGAATTTCCTGATTACATTTGATATTTTCCTATCCATTAACCAACTTCTAGTTTGTGTGCATCATTGTTGGTTGGTCACATTTTAAATGTTAAATCCCTACTACGTTTGATACATTTTGTTACCTAATTCCCGGCGTTTGCTTGATAGCAGCCTCTGCTGTTTCAAACATGTTTTCTGCGTTCAGTTTTCGGTGAAACCTTGGTAAGGATCAACATTTTGGTGAAACCACCATATGAATCCCAAAGATTCGTTGAAAGACCCCGGAATGAAATTCTAATTTTCTTGGTTGATCTACCCACTAACACTCACAAAGAACAACATGACAATTTGGTTGCTAATCCCCAAACATTGGGTTCCAAAAGTGATTATATGAGACCATGATGAAACCCATTGACCTTGTCACGTTTTAGCATTTGATGTTCCAAACTTCGATTATTCGAAAAACGATGAAAAACAGATAATCATGACCAATTTTCCATACTGTTTTGTTGTTCGGTCGATTTTTGATATATGTTTTTTTTGTGTGCAAACTTATTATGGTTCAATGGTTGTCCATATATTTTTAATTGGCGAATCCCACACAACATGTGCCAAAACATTTGAAGAAATTTCCACATGTTTAAAATATGTACACATGTTATACATATTCCGCATAATTGTCCTTCATATTTTTCATTGACATGTAATTTACATGTGGTGAATTCCATATATATATAATTATATATTATCCATGTTTTTGCCATATATACACATACATACATTATAAATTTATATTATATACTAGATATTATTCTATATTTTTAAATATATATACATATATACAATATAGTATGTTATATCATGTCATATCATATTAATTTATATTTTATTATGTTTTGATTTTACTATATTATAAAGTAATATATTCTATTATATCATATCATATCATATTGTGTTATATTAAATTATATATTTTTTTTTAAATATTACTGTATATATATATGCACATATATTTTTCTATATTGATTGATTTATTTTTTAGTTACATAATACTATATAATATAATATTATATTATATTTTAATATTTATATATATCCCACATACATCACACAAATCAGATATTCTCTATATCATTTCCATATATATATGCACATATGTCCATATATTTCCACATATTTTCACCATATATGGACATATCATACATATATATGTGTAAATATATACATACATTTTCACATATTTACATACATATGGCAAAATATCCACATTTATATCTTTACGTAATATATATATAGGTAATTTAACGTAGCTATTGAAAATGACCATTTATAGTTGTTTTACCCATTAAACATGGTGATTTTCCATAGTTATGTTAGTTTACCGGAGGGTATATACATACATACATACCATATATTCTCCAGATATTTTCCACCGGATATGGCTGGAGGTGAAGATCTGGGACCTTGATGCGCTGGCCTTGCACTGCTCCGTGCCCACGGGCGAGGAGACGGCCACGTGGCACTTTTTTTCAGGTCGTGAAAGACCTGGAAACATCTTTTGGCAGGTGACATCCCAGAAAATGTCCTGAAACCCTTGGTGGTTTAACTTGCAAAAAACCAGCAGAAAACCTGAGAATCTGCAAGTTTTTGCAGGTCAAAGCGCGGTTTTGTCCACGTTCATCAACGATTTTGGTAGTTTAAACCACCATTCTTCGCCGCCCAGGTCACCGCCTTGGCTTTCGACGCAAGTGGCCGGAAGGCACTGCTGGTCAATGCCCAGCACCAGCTGAACGCGGCCCGAAGAAATCGCGGCCAGAATCACATCCGGTCCCATCCCCAACATTAAACATGCCCTTAGACACCATGTTTTTCTGGGAATTTCATGGATTTTCCTGTTTTGAGGCCATAGAATGGGGGTGGTTTTATTTCGAGGATGGGTATATGGTCTTCCCCAAATAGATGCGAAAGTTCGTGAGTTCTGGGTTGATGAGGCTTGCTATAGGCATGGCATAGTAGATCATAGTAGCTGGTGGACGAGTCATGATAGGTGGGGTATAGTCTATGAACCATAGGCAAAATATAGTCAACATATAATCAGTGTTTGTTGGATTATAAACCACTATAAACCACCACTGGTATTATGAAACCTTACAAATGGGGTTTATCCAACAAACACTGAGCACAACACCTTGCGGCACTTTGGGTTGATCCCCTGAGAGAGCAGGGTGAAGGTTAAACCCAAGATGTAGCACCAAAAATGATAGATATCTTCTTCAGTCGGATTGGATATAAAAAACCTATGAAATATATATATATATTAATATATATATATTTTATCTGCATCAACCAGAGTTTTCATATTACTTTGACAAAAATTCTTGGATTTACATGGTCTGATCCAACTGTGGGTATAGTTGGATCCCTCGCTATCTGATAGTGTGAAGGGTCACATCACACCCCATGATTGTCATTGTTTTCTGTCTGTAAATCATGGTAAAATCATGGTAAAATCCCCAGTAAGCCACAATTTATGTTGGTTAAATCATGTTAGGTCCAATGAACCTCCCATTCTTTGATGACAATCCCAGAAAAAATCCCTAGCTTGGCGTTTTATCCCCATTTTGACATAGCAAAAAACCCATGGCAAGCTATTGAATCCCCTCCCGGCTCAGGTTTTCGACATTGAATCCCAATCCTTAGAACAGCAGCTGAAGATCCCGCCGCGCTATCTGCCGCCGCATGCCCGCGCACCTTGGGATCCAATGGGATCGCGATGTTGCGATGTTTGGGCTGGGGTGACTCAGAATTTTCGGGGGGTAAACGGTTAGCCTCCAGGAATTTTCGGTGGAAGAATTCCACCAGATATTTAATGTTGATATTATAGGGTTTGTCAACGGTGATGCAGGATTTCGTTCGCAGTAGCTGTTGAAGATGGACTTTTGTAGATGATTTCCCAACAAGAATGGTGATGTTCCATAGGTATGTTAGTTTACTAGAGAGTAAGTGGCAGTAAGTGGCATGTTTATTCCAACCACAATGAGGGTTTAGCCAAGAAACATTGGGGGTTGGCTGATAGTTGATAAATGGGCGACAAACATGTGGAGTTAACTAACCTAAGATTGGGGTGAGATTGATAAAACATGATGCAGTAAACCAACTTGATTTTATTTGCAGGACCCGCCCAATAGATAGAACAGTTGAACAAAAGATCGCATGGATTCTCTTTATCCAGTAGTTTTCAGGTTTCAACTGTTCCATCAAGTTCGGACATGCGAACTATACAATAAATCTCTCTCTCTCTCTATATATATATATTATATCTATACAATGTCTTACATTATAATGATTACGTTAGCGCGACAATATGATATAATTAATATGTACATGACCTGGTGTATGTAGATTATATCATGTAGTTTGCGTTTGATGTGCTGATCATTAGACCCCCAATTGGGACCTCCATTTTCACATGCTATAGGCTTCACATATACCACTACCATGTTGCATCGTAAGCTAAGGGATAGCCTACGTTGAACAATCACCCGGGAAGCGTGAGTGATATATATATATATGTTCTGTTTTGTAAGTGAGCTAATCATTAGTTGAACTAACAAAGCCATTTCTCTATTTTTCAAATCCACCATGGTTTACCTATTTGTTCCGCAACTCCACCTGTACGATCCTGTACGTTGGTCCTTTCTATTTCTTTCTATTTTCCTCAAGGCACTTTTTTTGTGTTGGCGAAACGCCTTTTTTCGTTGAACCAACGTCCTGCTTCCTTGGTTCCCAAGGTCTGTGGTGTTTGCTCCATCGGTGCTTCAAAGCTGCTACTGTGGGGCCACGGCTTCCTACTGGCGGTATCTCAGCCAGATTGGTGGGTTTATACCCTCTGGTTATTTAACGTAGCCACGGTATAGATGGCCCATTTATAGCTGATTTACCAGAATTTACCAATTAAAAATTGTGATTTTCCATAGTTATGTTAGTTTACCGGAGGGTATACCTCTACTCAACATGGTGTGGTACACCCTTGATGCCACAAATCTACCGGGGCTGATACAACCCATAAAGATGGTGATTTGTTGGATGGCTTATTGTTGGGTTTACTACTTGATTCAGCATGTGAAACAGCACCTGAATCGATGGGATTTTCGGGATCCAATTGATGGAGGTACGTAAACGTACCATATTTCTGGCCATGTTTTCTAGGATTCCCTGAAACATAGGCCTCTATTCTATGGTAGGTAGCTCCAATAAATCGCTTCCTGAAAATGGAGCCATCGCCTGGAGCCATCAACCATCAACGGTTAAGGAAAGGGCGATTCACCCACGACCGTTGAGCGATGATGATTTCCAGTTCTCGTTCTTTCAGGTTGTTGGTTCAGTTGGTTCAATATCGCTTCAATATCAATATCAAAATTATACATATATCATTGTAGAGTATATAATAATGATACTGTATTATAATGTATAATGTAACAAATTAGGATTAGTAAAGCATGGTTTATGAGCTAGGGCTTATGAGCTAGGGCGGGGCTCCCCAAATAGTGATCATCTGATACTTAAATGATCTTAAATGATAGCCGGCCCAAATAAACAGTCGTTTGGGGTGTATTGATCCAGGGTCGCCATCTCCGATTAGGCCGCCTATTCCATAGGGTTTTCCTCACATGGGGATCCCATCAGCCAGGGGATCCCTGTACCATCTGGTTATTTAACAGTTCGCCATGGAAAGATCCACCCATTTTTAATAGGTAAACCCAGGTAAACCATCTATTTCTATGGGCCATGGCTTCCATGGCTATGTTAAATAACCAGAGGGTACATATATAAATCATATAACTTTAAATAAATTTGCATCATTCTACATCATTATATACCATTACATATATCATTATTTATAATTACACACCCATTGTATTCCCAAAAGCTCTACCCTAAAATCACCATAAAATGCTAGCAATTTTCATGTCCGTCAAGGCCTACCTCGACAAAGACAGCCCTCGCTGGCAGACGTGGCCGGAGCGCTTCATTTTGGGCTTGGCAGCCCTGTCAGGACCATGGCTACACCCAACGAAGAGCACCAAAGGTGCCAGAACTGGGTACCAGGTGATGATTTTTGTTGGCTTTGAAACTCAAGGTTTTTCGGTGGGTTTGGGTTCATGGATGTTTATGTTCATGTTCATGGATGTTGATTTCTATGTTGGTGTTTGGCCATTTCATAAAATGATAAACCATGATAAACCATGATGGACCTCCGGGATTGACCCACTTGACCCACTCAGCCAGGTTCGCGCCCGCAGAAATCCACCGACACCGTGGCGATTGCTGTGCAGGTCACGCGGAAAAAAACATGCAGTTCGAATTTGGAAGAAGTGCTGTCATGGCGATATATATATATATATATATATATCACGAATCCATTTGAACACCAAGTCTGCCAAGTCACTATGTTTCCAGATATGAATTTGATTGGCTACTGTACCTTGTTTAACCTTTTTTCAGGCCAAACCTTGCT
>Ga0126342_10018980_pt1 | contig 11735 bp, 10 predicted proteins | sample Cyp1metagenome_FD_92528 | JGI IMG/M metagenome (GOLD analysis project Ga0126342, IMG submission 92528) | Coral microbial communities from Lord Howe Island, Old Settlement Bay, Australia - Cyphastrea 1 metagenome | ecosystem: Host-associated > Invertebrates > Cnidaria > Coral ... | reverse complement strand
TAGATGCGGGGCTTTTTCCGTACCTCGTTTTGACCTCGTTTTGGACCTCGTTTTGGACCTCGTTTTTTTCCTTTATCAGAACCCATCCTGCAGTATACAAACTAGGAAAAGGGCCTGCTTCGCATTTTTGTTTGTGGGCGTCAACAGTGCCCACGAAAAAAGGCCCGTTGGAAACCGGCGTTCCGATGGGATTCGATCAAAAACGAATAGAACCATGATAGTTTGGTCAAGGCTTGTTAAAGCTAGTTCCAATGGGGAAAGGGGTTTTGCAAGGTCTGTGCCGGGACAGGGGTCGTGGCGAGCGTTTTGATTGGGAATAGCTGTCAAACGCAAACATTGCAAGGACTTTGGCGTATGGGTGTATTGCTTTTAATGGTGAATCGATGAACCGCATCGATTTCCCCTTCCAGGACTGGACTCCACCCTCCTGGTCTCCAGTGGAGGAGCCCAAAGTTGATGAGCAACTTGGAGCAGTGCGCCACACCATGAACCATGGTACACACACACACATATATATATATATATATATTGTAGTGATCAGTGATCTCTGAGACATGATCTCTTGGAATCACCTTGTACAGTAGGTTTCTATTTATTCCCGTCAATTGAAACACATATTCTTGGCCACTGATACCATGATTTCAAGTATGTCCTGGTAGATCTTCTAAGAGGTGCAGTTCCAGTTGTATGATAGATATACGTGCATATATAAAACCATAGTTATGGGATGTTATATCAATTATATCCCAACTTATGTTTTTTGTTCACTCACCATGCTCTCATTGTGACTTCAAGTGCACCAAGTTGGGAGCTGCTGAGGTCTCTTGGGGAGGATCACCCACTCTCCGTCCCATCAGAGATGCCACACTGCTCGAGTGCTTCGGATGAACGTCGGGAAACACAGGGTATCAGATACAAATTACGAAAAGTGATAGTAACAATGATGTGGAAACTTATCAGCAAGAATGTGGATACATCCCAACATTTTTCTATACTGTATATATATATATCTATGATATACATTGATAAGATTAACATAAATAAACTGAGCATGGTCTTGGGATTCTATCCCATGGACGTGCTGAGGTGAGCCACCTGAGACTGGATCAGGTGCAAGTCCAACCTCTAGTGTACCTCCATCCTTGTCCATTGATGTCATGGGTCCGAAGCCGAATGGCAGGGTACGGTTGGTACAGCTATATGGATGATAGATGGAGACAATAGATGATAGTAGTGATGGATAGATTATGATGATCACAGATGATGATAGATGATGTGCATGCCAAACTTGGAGAAACTGGGTATTTCCAAAAGAGATAATTTGCCAAACTCAAGAGATGAAACGTCGAGAGATGGATTTTGGTGACCGCCAATTCCGATGTGTAGAAGGCTCCCAATGATTTTTGGATGTCGTTGTTTGTAATGCAGACATGTATCTAGGTGCAACCATGAACCATTATGGTGTGTTTCTTCTACATCCTACTCTCTGACAAGTTTATTTGATCCTATTTGCTACGTTCTATTCGGATCTTAGATTGCTCATGCTGAGTCGCACCCTTTTTGATCGTTGTGTTGCATTTCCATTGTGTATCTTTATTTGAGAATCTCAGTAAGTACTAGAACATTATATGATTGTCGATAGAACGTTAGTTTTTCATATCACTTTATTTGTCTTATATGTAAATATGTCAATATATATATATGTATATAAATGTATATTCAATGACCAAGATTTGGTTTCTTTCAATCTCCAATTTTTAGACCCAAATGACATCCTACCAAGACCTGGCGGCTCCCCTGCGGTGGCCGATGCAAGCCATAAAAGGAGCCGTGTCAAAAAGGTCACGCCATCGCCATGTATCTGTTACAATAATGTGCACAGATGAGATGTGGATATGCACACGCACACACACATGTATGTATATATATATGTAATGATATTATATATAATACATTGTAAATGTAGTAGCTACACATTAAAAAATCCATCTTTTCAGTGATAAGTTTCTGTGTTGCAGTTGGTAAACATCTCTCGGCAGGATCTCTGGGGCTGGGTCGGCCCTCGGTACCCCCGTTGAACCTCGATGCCGCCAAGTTGGTGGCGGGAGATCCTCGCGATGCTCCCAGCACCACACAGAGATTGAAGACACTCTCGAGTTCCAGATTGTCACGGAGGCTAAAGATGGAGGCTCGGAAGCTCCGATGGAAATTTTCATAACTCCAATGGTCCAATGGCAGATGGATGCAAGTGGGATGTTGGATTGTTGGATTGAGATTTTCCAGGGCCACTAGCTGAGAGTTGATGGCTTGAAAATTTCATCCTGCGTTTCAATGGCGGAGGCTCAGCGAACGCCAGCTCCAAACCATTGTTTTTTCTCCTGTACAACTGCGAGCCGTACACCCAGCATGTCAGCACAAAAATCTGTGGCATCTGTGGTTTGGTGCATGATTTTTTTGGTGCATCAACATGGGGGATTCACCCAAATTTCATTTTAACCATGGGGTGAAATCCTCGATTTTCTGGAATTAGGCCAAGCCACATGATATATCATGATATCATGATCCCAATGATCATGGGCCCATGGGTTCTCATTACCTTTTTTTTTTTGCGGTAAATAACAATATTTGGACAAACAAACACACTTATTAATATTATTATTGGTTATATAAAGTATATACCCTTATATCCCACATATCATAAGATGTCCCATTTTTGTTAATCAGTTTCCGGAGAACTTCCCGAGGCAACAATTTCGGTGATGTTTTTATGGAGAGTGGCCGCTTCACGGTGACCCCCTTTGTGGGACTGCAGAGACTTGGGCTTTGATTTGGCTGGAGCGGCTGGAGCAAGTTTGAATTGGCAATTTGGCTTTGATGTGGCTTGGATTTCGAATATATATATATACATACACGTATATATATATTATATATATACACACATATATATATATAATATACACATTTACATATTCAACTTTGCTTTGGGTTAACTGTATCTCAACAAAGAAAAATGTGTCCAAAACAGTGGCCGGTCTTGTGAGGAACCCTTTGTTGGCGAGGAAACCAAATTTCGGAGGCCCGAAGGCTCCTGGGCAGCAGAGTGAGTCAGTGCAGGTTGAGTTATATACAAATGGGTTTTAACAATGATCACGACCAGCATGAGTTGGGACATAACCCTTCTCAATGTGGCCATGCTTTGTATATATATATATATATGTAACTATATATATATAAATGTATATACATACACACATGTCACTTACTTCGTGGAACGGCACCTGCTATCCATTGGTCCATAGTTCAGGTTCAAGCAGGCGATGACCTTGCGAAGATGCTCGGGGAAGCTGCACTGCTGGCGGATTTGGGGCCGCTGCTGCGGATGAAGCAGGTCCGGGTCCTCCCTGTTGGCGAAGCCGCGGTCGTGGGGTTATTGGGGATTATCCTGATATACAATGATAATATATATATATGACAGTATATACATATATGTATAGGTAGAGGTATATGTATATTATTATTAATAATATATATATATACGCACTACGTATATGATAAAGAATTGATTGGTGAATTTGCTATATGGATCTTTAGAATCCCTTTTTAACCTAAAAATATGGGGAATTTCAATGAAGGTTCAAGGGCTGTTGCTCGACTGTCTTCCGTTTTCATGTTCCCTGCAGGAGAAGGCTGTGCAAGAAGCAGTGGAAAAACGAAGTGTGAGACACTTGACTGCAACACCACACTGACAACAAGGTTGGGTGGCAGAGTTCAGTTGGCTGGACCGCACCAAGAGACTACATCATATATGATCAAAAACATGTCTAAATGGTCTATTAATTGGACTATAGATGTCTATATACTGACTATAGCACAGATTCCATAGAGATTCCATAGAGATTCCATAGAGACTCTATACTCACATCCCATACAATGTGGGGCCCCCCAGTGATGTCAGTTGGTTTATAAACCCCATGAATACTATAGTTATAAGTACAATAAACCATAGTTATTGGAGTTATTTGCACCAACTTAGCTATCTATTGCTATTGTCTATAGTTAATCCCATGAAATTATAATCCCCATTAACTATAGTTATATCTACCATTGTCTACCATAAACCATTGTAGGTTCATAGCACTGCTCACGTATCCGAGGCAGCAACGGCACCAGCGGCTCGGAGGCGCAGCAAACCACCGCCTCCTTGGCCAATCGCATCGCTTCACAGGATCCCGTTGGATTCCGGTTGGAGAAGGTCATTAATGTCATACCCAAGAAATGGATGAAATGGATGAGAACTATCCCAGTAAACAGCTATATATATACATATATACATATATATATATATGGTACCCTATACAGTATATATATATATACATATATATATATACATATGTATATCCTAATGATCCAATCATTAGAATGGATGTGATCCAATGATTAGAATGGATGAGGAAAGGAAACCCGGCTCTCGGCTCTCCGTTTTTTTTTAATCGTAATTATTGGCAAAGGTTCCGGTTGTTTTGGATGAGTTGTTAAATGATTTCGTTTGGTTTTTGATAATGATGGTGAACATGCACTGGTACGTCATCAACATCCTTTGAGCCTTCCGGATGGACATCCTCCAGGTAGAAATCCATAAACTCCAGCAGTTTTCACATTGGGCCAGGAGAGCTTGCTGTCTGCATTTTCAGGGACCCCTCGAGATGCACAGGCGCGTTGCTACTCTAGAGGGGATCGGTCTAGAATTCTATGGCCGACACATAGAAGATTCAGAACTCACGTAAGCATGATTTAACATGATTTAATGATAACTTCATAAATTCTGATCTGCAGGCGCTTCAAAATCCATGATCTCCGAACTCTCCGAAGTCTTCGAACTCTTCAGCTGTCAGGTGACAGCGCGCCGACCCGCACCCTACCGGCGGATTCGTTTGCACGCCTGTTTGGTGCTGGAGGGCCTTTGCCAATGCATACCTTCTGGCAGTGCTGCCTTCTTTGAGGCGTTGCCGGGGATGCCGGGGATTGGGGTTGCTATGGGTTGCTGCTGATTCCCACTCAATTTGTTGATGGTTTCCCATTGGTTTCCCATTGGTTTCCCATTGCTTAAATGATGCGAAATGCTTCCCAGCTATCCCCAGCTATCCCCAGCTGAGGTGCCGGTGAGCGAAATCTTTGAGATGCTGCAGTCCTCCTGCTCCAGGGCTGGGGCCTGTTCTTTCAGCTTGGATGATCAACCTGTCCAGCTGCCAATTCAGGCGCTGTCATGGCGCCTTGGATGGTTCGGATGGTTCAGCTGTGGTTTGTCAAGGAGATGTCATAGATGATATGATTTTTCTCCAAAGCCACCTAAATCAATGTATATATATATTTATATGTATATATATACACATATATATTTATCATTTATATCCAAGGAAAATCTGGACATAACCTGCTTCCCTTCCAAAAGCTGAGTCGCCGTAGGCTCCCAGCGTGGTTGACCTTCTACCAGTGGCGCGGCTCGAGAGGTTGCAGCGGCTGGCGGGAAGGCTTTGCGTCAGTGCTGGGCTCAGACCGAGTGTGGAGCGACCCATTGGAAACTTGATATTTCCATAATTTTTCCACATGTTGTTTCTTTAACACTAGAGTCACTAGACATATATATATATATACATACTGTATATGTATATGGGATCATATGGGATCTGAATGGACATTTTTATACCAATAGCTGGGAAGTCGATGATATCCCAAAGAATATTCTGCATCACCGTTCTGAAAGGTTCACGCTGTGTGTGCGGTGCTGACAACGGCCGCGACAATGATGCCTGCAGTCCTTGTGGCTCGGTTGGGCTCGGTGACATCTCACATGGTTGCAGTGTTCAAAACCCCGGTTGGTTGATGATCTTATATATGATGATTATCAAATTATGATTGTTATGATACTAATATGATGATTATATATGATGATCATCATTGATAATCCCAAATATATGATAATTATAGGAGATCAATTATGATGATACTAATACATATATTTGGGATTATCAATGATGATAGGGGATTGTACTATCCGATATATTGGGGTTTATTTGATTATCGCACTCCAATAGGGGAATCCTCTTCTCCATCCTGTGCTCGCTGCAAAGTGCTCAGGCACCTGCTTGGACGATCCGACTGCCTCGTGTTTGTGGCAATTGCTAGCTGAGCATGGCAGACAGGTGCGACCCTGAACAAATATAAATATATTTCAAATAGCTGTGTGAACAGACCAGACAGGGATTCTGTGTCGACTTTTGCTGTTTCGCAATGTTTGGCCCATCTTGAAAAACTGGTGGGTGGTTAGGCATACTTCCATTTTTTGCCATGAACATCTCAGATTTTTCAGGTGTGTGGCTCAACCACCAACAGCAGAAAGGGGCCATGGGCCATGTCTTATTTACATCCATTGAACTCAATTTGGATCATCCCAGCTCTTCCAGCCCCCTGATACCAATCCACTGGGTGTCTTTTTTTGGCCATTGTTTTCAACCGGAAAAATGATGAGATCAACCATAAACCATGGGAATCCATGGGAATGTGGGGGTCATTTTCAGACAACCCCCATATGCATATCTTTTGTGGCGGCTCGCAAGTGACAATAACTGACAGCCCGACAGGTTGATATCAAGGTGGCTAAAGCTGCGCCCACGTTGGGTGCCCAGTGCACCCGCGTCGGCGACGCGTTGCCGCGGTCAACGGGGTCATGGCAACGCACTGAGGCCTCCCAGCTGTCGGATGGTCGTAGCCCAAATCAGAAACGGAATTGTGCAGCATGAGAAAGCAACAGAATACATATACCAAGTTATATATATATATTAATATACCAAGTGATTGAGGATTATTGACGAATCTCTCTCTCTATATACAGTATTACATATATATATATAAATACATACACGTGACATGTAATATGCATCTATATCCATGGATCTACACCACATACACACACACACATGGAGGTTTCCATAAATGGGGGTACCCCTAAATCATCCATTTTGATAGGATTTTCGATTATAAACCAACCATTTTGGGGAAATCCCATTGTAAGCCAAGCATTTTGGGGATCCCCCCCATTTGTGGAACCCCCTATATTTATATTAAGGATACACGGGTTGCATCAGTGGATGAGTTTCCGATCCAAGGAAGAAGTCCAGGAAGTCAACTTTGATGATCCTGCCGAGCGATCGGCACCCAGTGGGGATGATAGATGAGTTTTTGCTCCAGTGATAAAGATCATATATCTATCTATATCTACATCTGTATCTCTATCTGTATCTATTTCTGTATTTATATGTATAATATATGTATATATATATATAACAATGTATGATATATATATATATATATATGATAGTGATAATATAGGAATTCCATTCCTGTTTGTCGAATGTATCAGCCAACAAGAAGACAGAGGCTTGCACGTCCCCTTTCTGATAGCTCCTCTGTTGCTCAGGTCATTTCCCACCGCACGGTTTCGGCAAGTGGCAGTGGCACCAGAGGCACGCGAATAAACCGGAGATAGAGATAGGAGATTCACAGGCGCATGGTATTTTCTTTGATAAATAACATGTGTTTTATTGCATACCCAATTCGCCTTGGATACCAACTTTTTTTTTGACCGTTATTGTTCTTCCAATATGGTACGGTTCCACCATGCTCGAGAGCTGACATGAAAGCCTTGTCGAGGCTTGGTATGGACAGCTTCCTCAAGATGCTGGCCACATCTTTGACCCAGACTCTCTCACAACTGAAGGCTGGCATTTGGATGAATTCAGTGAAGGATTGCATGTGGTGGATGAATTCTTCAAAATCGCGATGTGTACTTCATGTAACTTCTGGCAACTTCACTAGTCATTTGGATCCTAAATTCATGAAATCATCATTGGGTCAATACCTATAGATACATTTTTAGTGGGTTATTCACATCCATAAATCCCAGCTATGACTTGGGGTTCACTAGGGGTACCAGGGTTTTGACCCATCCCCAAATCAGTTTGATCTTTGAGGGTGCTCAACGAGCCGGCACCGCTGGGCCAGATGTGATCATGCCCGGGGCCCCACTGATTTTTGGGACATCTTGGGGCCCACCGGGGAAGCGATTGCACAGTTACCTCCAGGTACCTCCAGGTTTCCAGAAATGCTATGAATCAGATCAGGAATGCATAGGTTTGTCTGAAACTGGTTGCTATGCCAAAATCCAGTGTTTTTTTTTAAAATCATCCTTTTGACCCTGCAAATGAATGGCTATTTGGGGGTGTATACACAATTTTCAGCCACACCCGTATGAACATGTTGAGTGTCTTCTTAGATATCAACGGTTTTTCCATGTTTTTCCAGTTTACAAGCATCTTCCAACAATTCTGTTTCAACAGAAAGCCAACCACAACCACAGATGAAAGCCCCCCCAGCTACAAGTTGCTTTAGTTTCCCCAAAGATATCTCCATCATAAATCCAGCCAACTTAGTCTAGTGATATTTATTCCATTGTTTATATCACTTACTGGTGCTTAGCAGGGAATGAGGGAATGATCCATAATCACTAGTAATAATCATCCCATTCCCCCATTCCCATCCATTTCCTAAGCACCAGTAAGATCATTGTTTACCAACTTACCTACAGCTCTCCTTCAAAAGGTCCTGGCGCTTCAGGTCTCTCCAGCACCGGTTGAGTGCCACGTTGCGCCTGACGGCGCGGTACCTGCGGACGTCGACGCCGTCGCCACGGCTGGTCCTGGCGCATCGGGTGTTGTCGACGCCGCTGGCGGCGCTGAAGACCTACCTGGCCAGCGGCATGGCGGAGCTGGACCGTGGCGAACGTGGCGGAACCAATGCAGGTGCCACAAGGGCCGTTGTTTGTTTTGCGGAAGCGATACTCTTTGATGGTTCTTTGGTTTTTAGACGTTTTTAGGTTGTAATGAAGTTTAAACAAGTTAAAGAAATTGTGAAGTATGGTAAACTGAGGCATAACAAAATGATCAAGTATGGGACATATGACATAGGGGCTTTTATAACTTATAACCCATTTGAATCCATTTTAGCCAACAGCAAAGGGGAATTTTTCCCAAGAAATATGGAGATACTACCAGAAAACGGGGAAGAGCACATGAGCAATGCCCCAGTTAACCATCGGGGTGGTTGATTGGGAAGGGACGGGAGGCAAGCCACAAAGCCACGCTGCCCAACGCTTGTGGGTAACGTATCTGGAGCACCTCGGCTGCTTTGGTGCTGAAGTTTCGAGCTTGATCTTAGCGTTTTAGGGTCAATACAGAGGTATATTTTGGAAACTCAGTCATGGTTTGCGCAGTGAGGCAGAGATATAGGACCATAGGAGCTGCTGGCAGATAGCGCTGTCGTTGGTCATTGGTTCCAATGACTTACCCAAAGTGCACCAGTTGCGAATTCATTTTCTATGGGAAATCATCTAGTGATAAAAAAGATATCCTCTGGTAAACGTTTACATAACTATGGAAAATCACCATTTTTAATCTGAAAATCCACTATAAACTGCCATTTTCAATAGCTATGTTAAATTACCAGAGGGTATGACAAGGCAGCATCATTTTCCTAAAGCTATCCCCTCCCTTCCGAAGGTGGCCCGGTTGCTGAGGCTGGTGGGGATCATGCTGCTGGGTGTGAGATCTTCCGGTGGAGTGCAAGGGCAGCTGGGTCATTTGCTGCTGGTGCTGCTATTGGACTTCCCGGTGCCCTTGCACCGCAAGGGTCCACCACTGCTTGGGGCCAAAGTGGGATGGGAAGATGGTGATGATCTATGATGATTTGTGATGATCTGTGATCTGTGATCCCACTGATCCCACATTTAAAAATCATCATTTTGCCATGTTGAAACCCTCATAGATCTGATGATCTGGCAGCTAAGGTCCAGTCGTCCGGCCAACTCCCTGCAGTTCAAGGGATTGCCAAGTACACCGATGTCCACTGAGCCGGACGCCAACGCCTCAGTGCTGACCAAACTGACGCCGTGGTGAGTGGGGTCCTGGTGAAAGGTGGTATCAAAAAGTTATGTAAAAGAGGAACACGGATATAATATAAATATATACTGTAATATATACATATATATATACCCATTTATCCAGGTCCCCAAATTGGGATTGTGCTTCTTGTGGTCTTAGATTTTCGATCCCAACACGTTGCAAGGCGCCCACAGCATCCCTTCCTTCGCTGCCAAGCGGTTTCTTGGCGCTGTGCTCCGCACCTTTGCGCCGGGCCCTCTGAGCAGAATGAAACACTGATGGCTACGCCTTGGGGCTGTGCTGGATGAATTTTCAAATCATCATATTTATGACATTTTATGAATATATACTATCCCATTTGGAAACACTTATTATAATATATCCAATAATTATCCATATTGGGAATATACATATTATCCATATTGGATAATATTATATGCTGCATCCAGGTCCCCATAATCCCATCCCCTAATACAAAACACTTCTGAAACATCGATGAATTCCACCCGAGGCCCTTCACCAAGGATGCCTCCCATGGCTTCTCTAAAGGCAAGGGTCGTTGCAGGTTGTGTGCCATTCACAAGCTTCTGGTGGCTGAAGAGATAATCTATGGACTTTATGCTGTGTCTATATGTAGATATATCTTTTCATACATACATATATATATATATATATAATATATACATATATACACACACATATATATATACATACACATATTCTCCAATCATATTTGGGCATATTTCACTAAAGAAAAACGTTTCGCCATGTTTTTCTTGTTATCTGGGATGATCCCATTGTTTTGCCGGCGGTTCGGCTCGGAGGTCTCAAGCCTTTGGGACTGCCTTCCCAAGATCTTCGAACGAGTGCTGAAGCAAAAAAGTGATCTAGGCATGGCTGGAATGGCTGGAATGGCTGGAATGGCTGAAAGATGGCCAGCTTGTTGATTGGCATGGGGCCAATGGGGCCACAGGATATGGCTAAGAATAAAGACGCTGACCATGCTGACCGGAAGGGAACTAAGTTGAACTAAGGCAACTAAGGGAACTAAGAGCAGTTTTTGCAGAACCCTCCAGGCGACAGCCAAACAAACAAATGTTTGCTCCTCGCCTTCGTGGAGGCGCTCCAGATACTACCCGTCATAGAATTTGAATGATCAAAAGTTGATCAAACCCATCCAATTCGAAAAAACCATCCGTTTTTGAGTGAAAAACATCTAAGTCTCAAGTAGAGGATGTAAATCTGATATATTTTAGCCATTCTTGGCAGCCATTCTTGGCCCAAATATTTAACCATGTTCCACCGTTCGGCTGGGTGACCGGCTTGAGGCTTTGCTGGACTTCGCACGAGACGTGAACAAGATGAAGGCAAGGGATCCGTGTAAGTGTACACAGAAAGACATGTTATGCATATAAATAGTTATATAAACTCAGTATATAAAACATGTATATTTAAGTATATAAATATTGGTGCAATATATCAATATGTATGATTCGGTATGATATAATACCCAAATATAACTATAACTATTACAACAGATTACACATACGCAAATACATATACAAACCATCCTCCTTGAGTTTAACATGATAGCAGCAACTTCGCCTTCGTCATGATCCCATGATGAGACATTTTGCCTCGACAGCCTCTGGCTTCATGAGAGCCAAGCAACTTTAATTATACGCTCTGAGGATCAAGTACGTGGTTGAGACAGCACAGAATGCTTAGTGTGTTGCGCTTGCT
>Ga0126342_10018979_pt1 | contig 11735 bp, 11 predicted proteins | sample Cyp1metagenome_FD_92528 | JGI IMG/M metagenome (GOLD analysis project Ga0126342, IMG submission 92528) | Coral microbial communities from Lord Howe Island, Old Settlement Bay, Australia - Cyphastrea 1 metagenome | ecosystem: Host-associated > Invertebrates > Cnidaria > Coral ... | reverse complement strand
CTGGAGAACCAAAACCCTAAGAATTCTTCGGGTCAACGCAAGAACCTGAGGTATTTCGGAAAAAATAAGAAAACCTCGGTTTTCGATTGAAGACCTCGGGTATTGATTTTGAACCCGTACTTACCTAACCCGTACTTAACCCGTATACTAACCCGTACCTAACCCGTACCTAACCCGTACCTAACCCGTACCTAACCCGTACTTTCAGAATGGGCTAAAATACCCCGGGTTTTGTCAGAAAAGCTCGGGTATTTTTCAAACCCTAAGATTTCTGCGGGTTTTGGTTCTCAAGGTATATATATATATATATACTGTAGAGGAAGCTTCCAAATGTGTCATTCCGATGGTTTCCGACTCCGCCTCTGCCTCTTCTGCGGCCATGCGATGGCGTTCCCACCTCCGAGAGGTGCTACTTTCCAAGGTGACTTAGTGCTTTAACACATGGGGGGTCCTAAGATGGGAATCCCATCTTAACCATGGCTTTCAATGCCAAAATTGTCCAATGACGTGGATGATTTGGGGGTTGAATCATCGTAAGTGAGCGTAGTGAGCTAAAGGACAATTTTCACATGGCACAATTCTAGGACAGCATAGGTCAGGTTTTGGGGGCTCACTCCAGAATCCAGAAAAATATGGTCTATTATATAGATCGATCTATATAGTCTATAGTCTATAGCCATCTCGTTTGCACTTAGGAGTCCCGTCAGCGGTCTAAATACTATTGTTGGAAAACAGGCTTCCTCAATTTTCCTCACACTACCACTCCAGACATCACCTGTTTACACTTGACAGAAGTGGCGAAACAAAAGACCCCAATGGGGGGAAACAATGGGAAACAAACTGTTTATATACAGTAAAACCATGGAAAACCTTTCGCATTCCACAGCCACTTTTCGCCAAGCTTGGCTCCCCCGACGCTTCTCGAGCGGCTTCCACCCGGCGACGCTCGTCCTGCCGCGGACAGGCGCCGCTAACCTTGAAGATTTATTGATGGAAAGGATTTCATATGGTATCATCTGTTTCAGGATTCACGAAAGATTTGGTACTTGTAACTTACCTTGTAACTGGTAACATATACACAGCATACACACATGATATGTGGTTCTCGGATTTGTTTTTTTAGATGTGCAATCTGGAAATGCTGTGGTCGACTTCAACGGAGCCCCGAAAAAAATCAGCCACCTCTTTGGCCTGTTCTTCCGCTTCTTCCTTCGCCTTCCTGGATCGAATAAAGCGTCGCAAGAGGTCCTGAGGTTCCGTTTACACCTGAATAGAAGACAGTTTTAACATGTTTTAACACCTATATATATATGTATATATAGATGATTCTATATGACATTATATGACATATTGGTATTTAATGGTGATATTCCATGATATTCCATTGGGCTTTTTTGGGTTCCATTTTTGTTTCACCCGCTTTTCAAACAAAGCCATGATCTAGTACGATCTACATACCCCAAAGAACCATGCAATGGCACCTTTGCCGTTCCTCAAAGGCAGCCGCTTCGACCTTCGAGGGGTTTAATGGATCAAACTTGGCAAATGAGGACGAGTTGCTTTGGGAAAGGTAGGAGTTTTGCGCAACTCATTGTGAAAATGGCCATAGAAATAGTGGATTTACCTGATTTACCCATTGAATATTTTTGAATGGTGATTCACACACTCGAGAATGGTTGGCAGGATGAGGCAGCATTTTTTTTGCCTAATTTGCCTAATTTTTGCGGGGGACCTCTGCGAATGGCAATACTCCGCAGCTTAGCACCACCAGAAATCTGAATGGCCTTCAAGTAGCCATCCTTATTTCGGGTTTGCTTTGCGTGATTTTGTTGGTTCATGTTGCTTCCAAAAATAGGTGGGATCTTCTTGTGTGCCCCCAAGATTGATTGATCTTCTTTTTCGGGTTGCTCAGGACTGTATTGTTTTCGCTTTCCACTCTCTCTCTCCATCGCCATCTCCACAGCTTTCTGCCAGCTGTCTGCTGAGTCGTCTTTTGCCTTTGGATCCTTTGGATCCTTTGGGCAACAGGATCCCCCCTGAAAACAGTACCGGCAATGAAAAATCCCCATTTCATTTGATGATTTTACCAGCATTTCCCAGCATTTCCCAGCTATAAACGTCCATTGAGTTCCGATGTTCCGGGATTTCCCAGTACCACCTGCGATCCTCTCGCCTGCGCACGTTGACGTTCAGGATCTACCTCGTCCAGCTGCTGAAGCTCCTTGGCAACTGAACAACTGATTCCTTAGTTCGATCTTAAAGAGAGAGCTTTGTTCTTCTGGTCGCACACCTCTGAGACATCTGTTCCCAATTCAGGCCAGCACCGTCACCCGTAACAAGCCCTCGGCTTCCTGATCGCAAAACGACAAAATTGGCGTGGCGTATTTGAGCAAACAGCTTTGCAGCAACGAATCATGTAAAATAAAAACACTGCTTTTGTCCAAACTTCTCCGTCTCCGCCATTTCTTTTTGGGTGAAATTCAGAAAATGGAGTAACGCGGGGTCAAAATACGACAGAAAAACTTCAACCCCTCGCTTCGAAAAGGATTTTGAGAAACGTTGTTGTATATAATTCCCAAGATATATATATATATTATATTAAATATATATATATATATATATATTATATTAAATATATATATATATTATATATAATGACAATAACAAAACACGTGAGCCCCAGAAAAAACGGAACTGTTTCGCCGGTCACAAAATTTTCCTTTCCAACCCTGGAACCGTTCGCCTCCGAGCTGGAGCTGTGATGTTCCTGGGGAACATGGCGAATCCTGGACCTTCCTAGTGGGACCAGGGATCATGGGAAGGTGTTACCCTCTGGTAATTTAACGTAGCTATTGAAAATGGCCATTAATAGTGGAATTTCCCATTAAAAATGGTGATTTTCAATAGCTATGTTAAATTACCAGAGGGTAGATATCATAGTCACAAGATGTCACTAGATGTCACAAAATGACAAGTAATTGCAGCACCGCAACCTTCAATTTGAAACAAACAACTTAGAAACCTGAAAATGATGGGGGAAACATCATCTATAACATCCTGGAAACACATTTCCATCTTTTGGGTGGCCCCTAAACATCCAATTTAAAATTAGAAGGCGACATGTACATCGATTCCGACTCCATGATTCACCACGCGCCATCAGAAAAATGACAACAACCACCACGTTACATTACACAATAATCCCAGTGGACAGGAATAGCAACATCTCCAATGATTCGAATATCCAAACTAACTCCTAAACCATTTGATCCCATTTTGTTGTCTCGTTTTCCCGTCTTCATATGAGCACCATCATCAATGCTCATCATTTCTGGACCGCCAACCCAATCCCATAATCCACCCCATCACCAGCATGGCTCCTGCATCACTTGGCCCGTTCCTGTGCTACGCTCATCGTCGCGCGTAGAGGCATCGCCATCGTCGCGGGACATCGCCGGCATAGCCGCTGACCTGGCTTCGGACACGAGGATATGAAGGGGGATTTAAGCTAACAGAACAAAGGGATATGATAGGGGGATTTTAAGCTAACAGAACAAAGGGATATGATGGGACGTGTTTGCCATAGTGTGCATGTGTGTGTGTGCACTGTATACTGCAAATAATGCAAATATGTGCATGTTTGTGTAATGGCGGTATATTTCGATCTCAAATATTGGATGTAATTATGATTTTAGCATGTACCTCTGGCTGGTAGCTTCAACACTGGAGTGAAACATTCAAAAAGCACTCAGCAGTTTCAACCTTCAACCTGTCCCTTCAAATATAACGATGGAAACTCTTGGGCCCCGACGGTTTGACGCTACTGGAGCCAAGCAAATCGGAGAAGCGCCCGCCCCTCCTCGCGCTTGCTTGGAACCCCCGAACAGTGCTTGGATGAAGTGATAACAGCGGGAAAGTCCCAGATTTGGAATATACAAATCAAAATCGCCTTTGATGCACTTCAAAGTCCCATAAATCACCTTATGGTTAAATAAATAAGTATGCGTGTATAATAATAAACATATATACAGTAATAATATGTATATATATAATTATATATATATATATCATATGTGTATGATTATGTGTGTGTGTGTGATTGTGTGTGTATCTGTTTTATAATCAATCGAAGGATCGCACCCAGATGCGAGGAGGGTGCTGTACAGTTCAGTCTATTGAGTGTCGGCAAGTGCATTCGGGCTCCCTGCCTTGTTCTCACGGCAGCGCCTGGGCTAGCTGAGATGAGCCCTTCCAAACATCATGCGTCCAAGTTGATGGCGGGATGAGGCATGGACTAGCAGAACTGCCTCCTTCCTGTTCATGCTGTTGCTGTTGCTGTTCAGGCTGTTGGATCTGATCCGGATGGCTTTTTTCCTGAACTTCGGCTCGATGTGGGACCTGGCACTTGGCACACATGAACTCGCAATTCTATGCAGTGCAGTAGCGGAAATTCTGCGCTAGTTGGCAGGTATTGAAACCTATAAGCAGGGTGCTCTTGTCACAGTTACATGAGAGCCATGATGAGAAATATCATATGACGACCTCATCACTGATCACCGTACTTACATTGATATACTGTACAGCACTCTATATGTATATATTATGATTCACAACATATTCTTGTTCCACATGTCTGCATCTCTTTCAACATCTAAAGATCCGTCAGCTTGTGCAACAGGCTGCCTCAGGTTGTTCCTCAATCGCATCCAGCTCCTCTTGCCGATCCAATTCGGCCTTGGCCACTGGGTTTTCCAGCCAAGTGATGGGGGCAGCGGAGGGCACACGGATCGATTCCCCTGGCGTGATTTCATGTCACTCGATCCCCAAATCCCTGAGTTGCTCGAAGTTTGTAAGGCAAAAGTAGCGGAAACCATTGTTCTTCCCATATGTATAAATATATATATATACATATAATATCATACAATTGTTGACATATTGTTCCTCACCATCCAAATTTCTGGTGGCTTTTTCTTGTGTCCAAAGTTTTGCTTCAGACCAATTCTGCCTGATCCTGAGCCTTTGGCCAAAAGATCTTCCAGACTTGGCACGGACATCTCGTCCTCGGCAGGAAGCTGGTGGGTTTGGATAGGAAAAACCCCTAGGCCCTAGAAAACCCCAGCGTAACGATGGATCCTATATGATCCATATATGATCCTCCACCTTGCCAAGAAATTGTCGTGATATATACATTTTGATACATGTTGTCTTTTTTGATGTTTTGGTGCGACCCAAAGATCACTATAGTGATCACACGATCCTCTTGGCACATTCCTGATTGCTTGCAACGGCAAGATATGCACCCAAGGGTTGAATGTGTCCCATTGGCTGCTAAGGACCCAGCTCAAGCAGCACAAAACCGCTGAATCACATCTCGCTAAAAGCCGCGGCCCGAGACAAACGATGCACCTAGACTGGGGCTTTTCTTAGAGCTAGCTGCGTGACTTTGTGTTCCGACGCACTTTGGCATCATTTCATTTACCTCGTTCTTGTTGCTTAGCTCAATTTGCCAGCAAGTCTCCAACAATGTTACCTGCATCCTGCACTGTCGGTAAAAAAGGTGCTGCGGAGCCATGCAAGATCAAGCAAGCTCTCTGCGTTGCAATGAACTCTGATAATTACACCAAAAAAATCCACCAACAAGCCTAGTTTGATTTCACATGGGACTTGCATCAATCGACATTAGAAACGAACGCCCCTCACTTTTTTGACCCTTTTTGGGTGCCAATGTTCCGGAGGAATCTCCGGGGGTGTTTCCCGTGTTTCTACTGGCTGATGGCGCCTATTTTTTGGCGGAGAAGTGGGAGGCGTAGAGTTCCTGCAGGTTCTCCGTCATGGCCTCCATAGATCTTCCCACCGCCTCGCTATGTGCCTCCTTGATCAATTGGCCGAGCTTGGCTCCATCCATCGACGCCTCGGAGATCTGAAGATTCACGGGGCGCTGACGACCATCCACGGTCACGGTGACACCATCCACGGTGCCATCGAAGGTGGCACCACTCAAGGTGCCTTTCAGGGCATCGGTTCTTTCGGTCAAAGATTCCCATTCCCTAAGAGCTGTGATGGTGTCACCCCAGGTGTCTGTATCTGCTGGCTTGAAGTTGGACAAAACCTCCCTTCCTGAAGGGCCGAGCTTGAGCCGGATGGTGCCGGCAGGGGCGAGCTCCGCTACAAGCCAGTCATCCTGGGCCACTAGCTCTCCTTGAAGGTTGTTCTCCCTGAAGTAGAGTTTATCTTCACTCTTCTTGATCTCATACCATCCACCAATGTATCGCCACACATCTTCCAAGGCATCCTTGCTCTTTTCCTCTTCTGGGGGCGCATTCTTGAATTGCCGAGCCACCTTTGGCGCCCTTCCAATGGAGCTGGCAGAGCCCAAGCCAGTGGCCGGTGCAAGGAAGGTCATCCTCTGGGGAGCCATCCATGCCAAAACGAGGCATTGGCAAAGTGCCGCTAACCTCAGGCCCTGTGCCGTTCTCGCCATCGCAGCTGCGCCGGCTGCGCCCGCGGCGTCGAGGTCTATTTTGGATGGGGCTTTAGCCAAAGATGCGGGGATGGGCACATGTTCAGTTGGCATGTGTGACATGTAGCATGTCTGCTGATGCAAAATCATGCTGATCAGGTTTCTTGTCATCGCAAATTCCAATCACAAACCAGCACTCATTGTCCAGTGGTGAATGCTCAGGCACTAAATTTGTTAGGGAGATGCACGTTCCCAAGCTAAACAGAAGTTAGTGAAGGGATGTGAAGAGGATCTCACCAACCTTTGCTGCAAGGCACCACGGGGTCTGCTTTTTCCCCACGCTCCGTCCCCAAATGATGTACTGCTCTTCCCCAAGCAGATTAGCCACACTCCTACAGCGGTTCTGGCTGGAAAGTCCCTCACAACTGCAAGCAACTGTTTGCTGAAAGATGGATCTGTTTTCCAAACGCGCTTACTTTTGCCGGATGCTCAAGCCACTTCAAGGTTTGGCAACATTGCAGTTCTGCAAAAATATGCCAACATGTTTTGCGCACCTGAGAGTAGAGAAAGGCCAGAATCAACTCCTGATCTGCCGGGGATTTTCTCTGGGCATAATCTGCTTTTGCTCAGCTATAGGAGGAGATCCGGGTGGTCCACATGTGGATTCCCATAGGATCCATAGGGCATACATCCTCATTCACCCTGATATCATGGCCTGTCTTCAACTCTGCTGCTTCTGACCTGCAGCCACCATAAACCACTTGTGATCAGTGGGGAAAGGCCTCCTGGTTCGGCAGTCGTTTTTCGAGGTTGTTTGGAGAGCACACTTCCAACATTTTTCCCCCTGGTAAACATACAAAAAACTATGGAAAATCAACATGTTAAAAGGGAAAACTCACTATCAATGGCCATTTTCAATAGCTATGTTAGTTTACCAGAGGGTAGCTCTTTACTTGGCTTCATATGTTGCCGCAGATTCTGATCACACTGAAGGGATCCAGATCTGATCTAAGGTCCCGGGCAGTAAGAGAGGATACTGCCTTGCCTCATGCGAGCGCGTCTCGTGCAAGGGTGGAACAAAATAATCAAAACACCGGGCAATTAAAAAACCATCATGCGCAAAGATTGAGTGTTGCAACGCCAGTTTTGCAGCTTGTTCTTGGCTCCTTCAAGTTCCATTTCGTCGACCCTTTGCTATTTATGAATGTTTATGCTGAGATATGGTGAGACTTCTTTGAGTTCGCTGCGATTTGGCCAAATGCATCCCATGTAACGCGCTTTTGAAGCTCACAATGGCAATAGGTGGTTAGATGGGCAATCAATCCAATTTCTGGGAACCCGGCTGCCGCTCAACCCAAGCTGCCTCAGCCGAAGCGATCAGACTTTCGATGCCGATTCGAAGTGGTGTGATTCACGGATCAACTAATGATATTAATTACTTAACAAAATTAGAGGTATCCTGGCATATACCTGTCCATCTTTTTGTCGCTGCTACTGTAGCTTCGGCGAACTGAGCCTATGGCTTTTGCAGCAGCCAGAGCAGCCTTCTTTTCCTTCTTTGATGTCACCTAGCGCATGTTCGGGATGAGACCATGTCCTACGATTGTAGGAAAAAACTTCCTTATTTATCTTGATGTTCCCGGTTTGATCCCGGTTTATAGGGATTGATACCCATAGCTCCTGTATTACTCCTGCGCACCCTCCTAACCATCCTCATCATTGGATAGTTATTTATCATAGTTACAGTTCTAAGGTTCGAAGTGGGGTTGCTTCACCGTAAAATGAGCCAGGCAAACCACCACGCCACTTTTTGGCGTTCACCTTAAATGTTTGTTAAATCACCAGCAAAAACGGGTGATTTCTCAGCAGTTTCATCAGCAAATTGGCACCTTTTTGCTGGCCGTCTTTTTGGGCGACCTTCTTCTGGCTGCCACTGAAACCGCAGCATCCTCGCGCCTGGTACGGACAGGATGCAACGGAAAATCATGGAACGCACTTGGCAAATTACCATTTAGGAGAACATCATCTTGCAAATGGAGATGTTTGTGGAATGTGTGTGTGTGTGTGGAATTTTCGATTGAAATGGCTTGGTTACTAGTTACTAGGGGTCGTGACTTGTACTGGGATGGACACCGCAGGTCACCATCATGATATATCCATTCATGAGGGATTTCCCAAAGATTGCAAAATTCATCCTAGGTGTTGCAAACCAGTGACCCACAAACTTTCAGGAGACCGTCCATTTTGGAGTGGGTCAAATGACAAAAATCAAGAAACTGAGTTTAGCTCCCTTTTGGATTGGTATTGCGGGGGCCACAAATCACGTTACAGGGCCTCTCTTTGGGAGGCGTTTCGGTGCCAGCATAGCTGTTGCCTTGCGAGGATCCAAAATAAAGTGTCAGTCCACCAAACTTGTCTATTTACTACTACAATCAATATGGATACAACAACGTAAGCAACGTGACATCACAATGTTGCAACGATGTTCAAGACGCAACCCGCATCCACAAAATTTAAATAGGAGGTCTTCATCTGCCATGTCTGTGTGCTCATGGGTAAGGCTTTGCAGGCCAGAAAAGTATGAATCTGGCTTGACAGGAGAAAACGAAATGTGGATCACATGCTGCTCAACACCCTGGCCCCCTTGGGAAGGTCCGAAAAATGAGAAAGGTCATCTACCCGGAAAGCAATGAAACCCAGTTGAAACGACTAAAGTTGACTAAAACGACTACAGGAAAATACAGGAAAGCAAGGCATTGCGGCATACCGTCTTCATCTGCCATGTCACAAACTTGTGGCTGGCTTGGTTCTTCGTCACTAGAGGTATCCACCTCAATTGATGGGGCATCACATGGGATCGGTTTTTCAGACATTAAGTAGGAAATAAGAAACAAAACACGTCAAAAGAAATGTACTCATACATAATATCTGATATAGATACTATATACATACATGTCTGGGATGGACATATGTATATGTTCTATATGGATATATCACTATATATGCAAATATTATACATGCATATATTTTAAATATAATATATATATATATATGTGTGCAATTGTGTGCATATATCATTCATGATGATATCTACATATATCTAGCTGATCAAAAAATATCCTCTTGGGCCGGCACAAGGTAAAAAAAAACTCCTGACTGAGGTTCTTGCCGCTGCCACCGGCTCCGAAACATTGGGCTGGCTGCTGGAAGGCAGCGACAACTGCCCGTCAGGATGGAGCACTGCATAGTTCCTGAGCATGGACGATGCTGCAGGCAGATACGCCATCTCCAGCATTTTGTGCTTGTCTTTTTCGGTGGATTGGTTGCCCAACTTTTGAGAAATGACTTGAACATACGGCAGCTATCACCTCTTTGCGAGGTCCCAGTGTGTCCAAACATGGTTCAATATACAGGATATGTCCAAAAACCGTCGCGAATTTTGGGCCCAGTCATTGGGGATGCTGAGATTGGAACACATCCGACTGGGTCAGCTTAACTTCATCCAGCCTAGGCGGAAAGGAAAGAAATCGCTGCCAAGGGGCGTAGAAATTGAACATCCTCCTCTTATCACAGGAGTAACCCCAGCCGCCCCTCATACATATATATATATAATAATAAGAAGAAGAAGAAGAATATATAATAATTGTAATAATATATATATATTATAATAATAATAATAATAAATAAATATATATATATATTAATATATATATATATTAATATATATATATATATATTAATATATATATATAATATAATAATGTATATTAATAATAACAATAATTATTATTATTATCATTATTATTATATTATATATATATATTGTTACTGTTAAAGATACCCTAAATGGATCTAAATAGGTCAATCCCATGGAATTTCTGCGTGTTGTTTCAAATTGGTGCCGCCAGGGGACATCTCTTGGAGATCTGTGGCCTGAACCAAGTCGTTGGCACTGCGGATGTGTTTGCCACCTGAGAAGACTTGGAACTCTGCCAGCGGCAGCATCGCTTCTTAGCTGACCCGGCCTGGTAAACGTTTAGAAAAAACGATGGAAAGATCCACCATTGAAACAATGGGTAAATCATGGTAAATCCACCTATATATTCTCCATGTTCAATAGCTATGTCTGACATAGCAGCTATGTTAGTTTACCAGAGGGTATGAGCCGCAAGTGTCACTCAAAATACTTTAAACAAATCTGAATCATTGGAGATGACCATCTAAGGCAGGGATGAAATCGAAAGAAAACATATTTGAAGCTCAAAAATCCGGGTAACGTAGCTGGGCGCCCAGCAAAAGGGACACTTCCATTTCTTGGTCAATTTGCACCTGGCAGGTCATGGCCAGATCCCAGCAATGTCAGCTGATACAGTACCGTAGACGGCCCATGGGCACCAGCGATTTCGCTCCATCAGCTCGTTGAAATCCAAGAAAGCACTTCGATCGAAGGCCTGCAGAACCCATGGAGTCCATACGAGTCCATGGAGTGGAGCCAACAATTTTATCATTTTGGGGCTATCAACAACCAACCCTCCAATGGAAGTTTACCATGTGGGGTGGGTTTCCACTTATAGTCAAAAAAAACCAAAGGATTGAAAAGCCATTGATCACTTTTTGAGTGTTTTTTCTCTATCTTTGGGCTTGCCAGCCCCCATTTTTCTCAGGGCAGCCGGGCACCCATGGGGGCCCCATCCCGCGCTTGAAACAACTGGCACCTGAACATGGTCACAGTCACGCCCGCGCACTGGCGACTCGATGAGTCGCAACCTGGGCCAGGTGGTTTTTCTGTGCTGACGAAACCTGCAGGAAAGCCATGTCACCACAAGAGGTCGGGTTTTCCTCTGGAAAAAAACAAAAAAAACAAGTCTGGGGAAGGTGGAGATTTTTTTTTTGTGATGGATGTATGTCTACAAAATACCCAAAACCCTAGGGGTTTTGGGTGATTGGGATGGATAGGACTTACCTAGCAGGTATACACCATTAGTATACACCGCTCCGTTGATTTTGGATCACACGTGATAGTACAGACTCTGGGATTGCAAGTGGCATCATTAATCAACCATCATTAACCATCATGAACCATTATTAATAGTTACCTTGAGAAACCAAAACCTTTAAAAATAAAGGTTCTCAAAAAAACCCGAGGTTTTCGGGGGAAACCCGGGGTTTCGATTCAGCCTGCCTCGCCACAGTTGATCAGACCACGCAGCTTTTTGATCTTCATCCCCTAGATGCCCCTGATTGTCATTACTGACGGAGATTTGATCCTTGGCCT
>Ga0126342_10018978_pt1 | contig 11735 bp, 8 predicted proteins | sample Cyp1metagenome_FD_92528 | JGI IMG/M metagenome (GOLD analysis project Ga0126342, IMG submission 92528) | Coral microbial communities from Lord Howe Island, Old Settlement Bay, Australia - Cyphastrea 1 metagenome | ecosystem: Host-associated > Invertebrates > Cnidaria > Coral ... | reverse complement strand
TGCAGCAGCGCCCAAGATGTTCGCAGCTGCGTGCGCATCTACAGCGCGACAGCTGTCGTGGCAAGAATTTGCTAAACCCAAAATGGCTGCGCAATTGGTAGATCCGCGCCAGAAACAGGCCTCCGGCCTCCAAACAGGATTCTTCCGCCAACAGAACAATTCTCGCGATTCCTAGGTGTTTCCGGGTGCCTGGTATATATATATATATATATTATATTATATTATATTATATTATATTATATATATTATATATATGGTTATATAATGTTATATGGTGATATATAATGGATTGATGCTTACTGGCGTCCCGGACCAGGCGTTTTGGCATCTGCTTGGAGGCCATGATCAGGAGCTGACCAAAACTCGATGTAAAAAACACGTTTCAACCAGAAAAAAAAACGTCGATTTAAGCAATGTGAAATGGGATAACATGGGCTAAGCCATGCTAAACCAACACATTTTTTATTTTTTTGGGGATTTAACCACATTTAACTCACATTTGACCAATGAATAGTAACATTTCATTGGGTTGGTTTCACGGAACATCTACAACTAAGCAGCTTTTAACACCAAATATACTGTAAGTTTCCCTGCAAGGTTTCTCAACCAGTTCTGGAAGATTTCTCTGATGAATAGAAAAAAACAACCAAGTGATTGGGATTTGCCACCATTGCACCATTTCATGGGGATGTCATGGGTAAACAAAAGCACCAAAAAAAAGGATACCCTCCGGTAAACTCACAGTTTGCTATGGAAAATCATTATCTTTAATAGGTAAATCAACTACAAATGGGCCATTTTCAATAGCCATGTCAAATTACCAGAGGGTACGTCTGAAATGGTGGAGACGTTTCCCAAGTTTTGTCCTTTGGGGAACAAAAGGGCTGAGATCTCTCAGAAGGTGGGGCCAGCAGCAACTTAGCAGGGGGACCACACCTTGATCTGGCGATATAAACATGGCAATCTTCATCATCCATGGTATTCTGAAAAAGCACAGATTCTAAATGATTCTAAAATATTCTAAACTACCTCCTGGTTAATGATGTTAATGTAGCGAACTGGAGAATCAACATGTTTAACTTCGGCAAATCATGAAAAATAAACATCAGGCATGTCCCAAAGCTACGTTAAATAACTAGAAGGTCAACTCCATAGTTATACAACATTATCTGGTTGGTGGTTGAGCCCTACCCCTCTGAAAAATATGAGTTCGTCAGTTGGGATTATGAACTTCCCAACTGAATGGAAAGTCATAATCCAAATGTTCCAAAGCACCAACCAGATATTAACCATTATGAACCATTATTAACCATTATTATTAACCATTATTATTAACCATTATTATTAACCATTATAAAACCATCATTAAACATCATTAAACATCAGTTATGTAACCATTCCAGTCACCACCAACCAGTTATGTAACCAATACAACCACTGCTCCTTTCACGGATTTTGTGGATTCACTGTGGGTCCCATCGATCAACAAATGATCAAAGTACTGATATGTATTGATAATCGATGATCATTGTATTGTTGATCATTATATATAGCTATTTTATGTTTACTGATAATTGATGATAGTTGATGAAAATTGATGATAATTAATGATAATTGATGATATTTGATGATCATTGATGATAATTGTGCCTATAGATCCATAAAAATCTACTTGAATATCTATATCAATGCTACTGTTCTGAATCGGGATTGTACTATGCACCTCTTGGTGGTTTGAGCATACCGCCGGTGCCAACGCGTCACAACGCACCTGAGACCCAAAGCGTGTGATCCGTGCGTGCGCGAGCGGTTCCGGGCAACGTAGGCCCCTGGCCGTCACAAGCTAAAGATGGGAAGCTAACGTTTCAACAGGGGTTACACGGTTGCACCAAACACTTTGGGATCTTAATCAACTGGGCTTTGCTTTATGCTTGAGCCATCCGGTCAAAGATATCCTCCATTTCTTGCTTGTTTTAGCTTGCCAAAAAACACGGCATGTTGATCAGTTCTTACTTCAACAAAGCAACCTTTCTTTAAGTGTTTTTTGGTCGCTTCTGCCCTCCGTTTATGGTTACAATCGATTTCCAAAAGAAGTCGCCTTGTTGTCATCATCATTATTTTCATCCATGATTTCATCATGATTATTGATTGTCATCAGCATCATAAGTTCATTCGATTTAAATGTCAAGCAAAAAAAATCTTCTCCTCGACATTCCGCTGCCCTGAAACTCGTCCAATCCACAGTACTTGTTTGCGCACGATGTTTCGGCGAAAGCTTTGCCACCAAGTTGTCTCGGTGGGGATCAGATCACAAACAAGATTGGATTTACTGCGCTCAGGGGAGACCATTCGCGTACTCAAGACACATTCTCGAAAAACGCTCGAGAGTTGCTGAATCTGCTGGAGGATTAGAATAAGCCGCATTGCACCAGCCCATGAACTTTTGGTGGATCTCTGCCTTTCGGGTGTTGCTCTGAGCACTGGAGTACAGCTCAATGCAACTGGTGCATACCATATGCAATACCTGCAAATGCGGCACCGACGTTGACGCCTGTCAAAGTAACATCCATGAAGCACCAGCACACTGTGCATTGTGCCATCAAAACCATGGCAAAAACACCTCCGACTCCGGAAAACAACAAAGCCATGGCAAAAAGGAAAACAAATGATATGAAGGCAGCAGTTTCAGCAACTTCACAGATGAGAGTTTTTGAATATTGCTGGGATGGGGTCGGAACTTGGAGAGGATGGACTGATTACAGTACTTCAGAAAATATCAACAAACCATTTTCTGAGCAAATCACCAACCTAAAACCCTCCCATACAACACAACTGCAGCAACAACTATCCCCCTCATCCAACCAAACATCAATAGAAAATTAGGGGTAAATAATCCCCAGAACCAACACCAACACCTGAAACCTTGAACATCAACATAAAATCATGAGAACCAACCTACTAACATACACTCCCCAGAATTCCCACTTTTCCCCTTTTAACACCACATGATGTGAATAAGCCCTTGGTAGTAGTGGCTGGTGATGGTTGATAAGCCCGCAATCAAATTGTGCGGATCACCTTGGGAAGAAGTTCGCTGAAACCCACCGTATTGCTCAGCAACGTTGGCTATATATCCCACCATTTCACAATTATATCCCATGTTTTTCCCCATTAAATTTCCATATTTGTTGGTAAAATCCTAGTTTTTTCCCACGCATCCAAGTATCACGTCAAGACTTATCAAGTTACTTTTATCAGTTTTATATCATTTGTTATATCCCATCAAATATGCCATCAAATAAACATATATCCCATATTATATTATTATATCCCATATCATTATATCCCATGTATATATATATGTATATATATTCCATAGGATCCATGTATGGTATATATGCTAACATTTGGGGTATATTGATGGTAAATGTTACCATATATAGCATACATGGATCCTATGGGTATATTATTATAAGTTACTTTTATTCAATATCCCATATTACAGGTCTACGTTTTAGCTAGGGTGTCAGCTGTCGCGCACCTGTATTGTCCCAAGACCTCCAGCTGCTCCTGCGCAATGGAAAAACCAAGCAACCAAGGGATTCACAGGCGATTCACCCAGCAAAAATGCTGGGAAAATGCTGGGATTTAAATGGCAAAAATGGTGGGAAAAGTAGGATTTAAATGGATTTAACATGGGTGTATATATATATACACTATATATTATATACAACTGATTTGTACTAGGTGTCAGTTGGTCCTTTTCGTAGGTTCCCTGTTGGATTTCATGTGGATATATCGAACTGGTTCGGTAGGGTTATAAACCAACTTCGAACCGGGAAGCCCTTCCTGTGCAAGGACTAAAGGTTTATTTTAGGATGAAAACTTGACAAAGTGTTCCAGGGACCATGGTTGGCTTCTATCTTCAACTTTGGAATAATTTCAGACAAATCAATCATATTACCCTCTGGTAATTTAACATAGCTATTGAAAATGGCCATAGAAATAGTGAGTTTTCCCATTAAAAATGGTGGATCTTTCCATAGTTATGTAAACGTTTACCAGAGGGTAATCATATTAGAACACTTGAAGAGTATCCCACTATCACCTTTAATTATCTGGGACTCCGAGGGAGACGTGATGTCTTACGAATGATTTGCTTGCTCGTTTTGAATGATTTCAACGGGTGTTTTTGTGCACAACCGTGAAGTCTCAGTCACTGTGACACGGACACAAAACATGCACATCACCATAACAAAACTCAAGTTTTTGCAGTGTTCAAATCACACTGGCTGGCTAAGAATGGGATTTCCATTTCATGGATAATTATCCCAATACACTAATGAATACATTGGATAGGAGTTTACTCAGAACAAAGCCGGAAACCAAGCACCATTGGTCAATGAGATTTCCATATTTTTGATGGTCAACAGGGTCTGATGGTGAAGTCCCCGTTGACCAAGCTACAAAAAACTACAAGGTGGCCGCCTAAGTTTCCAAGACCCATGCAACTATAAAATAGTATGAAAATAAAGGAAAAATTCTGGGTCTCATAAATGTTGCCTTGAAGGATTTTTTTGTGGTCTCAAGTGTCAGCTTTCCCAAAACATCAGAGCTATGATAAATCAAATCTGGTTGGTGGTTGAGCCCTACCCCTCTGAAAAATGATGGAGTTCGTCAGTTGGGAGGATGACATTCCCAATATATGGAAAAATAAGCCACATGTTCCAAAGCACCAACCAGGTATGATTATAGCTATACAATATCCATCATAAACCCTAGTTAAGCTATGTTAACCTGGTTGGTTGGGTTTAGCCACATCCCCCGCAGCCCCAACAACCGCACCTCAACCCCCAACCACGAGCCACGCGCATCGAACTTGGACAACCAGGGTGAGAAGGCTTCGATGGGCGCCTGAAGTCTCATCAGACTTTGAGATATGTCTTTTCAAAGTGAGGGCAACACCCCAAAATCTCATGTTTCTTGTAAACAATGGTCATTCTGCGTTTTTTAGACACACCGATTTATTGGAGGTATGTTGTATGGTCATGATTCATGATTGATATTGTTTGAAGGAACAAGTAAAGTTGACGTTGGATTGAAACCAAGTTCAGATGGTGACTTATGAGACTTGCCAGTGTCCGAATGACCATACGCTCACACAGGCTAAAGTCTATAATCGAAAACTGCGAGGTTGGATCTCATGCCTTTTGACTTTGATCCTAGAAATTCAATGCCTGCGAAGCATCAAGCTGATTCAGGCTTGATAAGTTTGTGTTTATTGCTGCACAAAGCCATTTATGACGACTCTTTACAGTGTTTTTTGTTGTTTTCCTCCTGCACCAAAGTCGACATATTTCTGTCCCCTTGTTTCTGCTAGCTGTAAATCCGCCTTTGTCTGTACCTGTCTGAAAATGTCAGTCTGCATCATTTCTTCTACCCGATAATCAGTTGAATCTCAAACCATGGCTGATCTATCCTCGGATAGTCAAACATGGTAATGGACAATGACCCATTAGATATTTATAATATGTGTAATGTATACAGAGGTTAATGTATTATTTTCCATTCAAACCTCGATTTTGATCGATGTTTGATGACAGCGAAGGCTATCCAACCTTATCCCCATTAATTAATTTCACTTTAGATCTCCATTTAATGTTAAATCCTCAGTTTTGATGGTTCTCCACCTACAGTATCTATACACATCTTGCCCAGAAAGGTGCCCCACATATGATGCGACAAGAATGGTGGAAATCATTCCGTCCACCTATCCATCATTATGTGGAGCTACAAGTGGGCTATAACCATTGGTATAAACCCCCCACAAGTTACCCTCTGGTAATTTAACATAGCTATTGGAAATGCTCATTTATAGTGGATTTTCCCATTAAAAATGGTGATTTTCCATAGCTATGTTAATTTACCAGAGGGTACCCCCTAATAACTGCGGTCCTGGGATAAAAAATAACAGTTCACTGACCTGAAATCTTGGCTGTTTTGACATAGTTACCCCAAAGCGAAGCATCATTCCAGGCTTCGGTCGCCGTGAGGACGTTATGATTTATCCAGATTGCTATATATATATGTGTAAAAAAAATATATATATATATATAATATACGTATATATATATATATTATATATATTATATATACGGTATACGTATATTATACGTACTTATATTGGGATATACCCCCCCTATAACAATCCTTCTATACAACACCACTTATTCGTGGAACTGCAGCCCCTTCTCTTTTGATTTGAGTGAAATCTCCCTTTGAAATCAGTGAAATCTCCCAAATAAATAGCACATAGAAAATCATAGAAAGCAAAACAAATCCACCCACAATCCTCCTACCCTCCTGTAAACATACAAAAAGCGAACTGGAAAATGGCCATAGAAATAGTGAGTTTTCCCATTATAAAAACGGTGGATCTTTCCATGGTTTTTTGTATGTTTACCAGAGGCTACTGGAAAGGCACCTCGCAGAAAAAAATGCCGCGCCTTGCGATTCGGCCATTGCTTGGTGGAGGGCAACTGTTGCATCTCCTGCAGGAACTTGATCCACACCTGGAGCTGCCGCGCGCTGGGCAGGGAGCTGCATATTTTTCCCCTGAAATTTCCCGGCCTGGTAAACTAACATATATAGCTATTGAAAATGGGGATTTATAGTGGAATTACACATTGAAAATGGTGATTTTCCATAGGGCATTTTCCATGGCGATGTTAAACTAGCGGACATGAAAATTGGTTCTTAAGGTTTATATCCTGAATAGTCATGAGTGGGTGTGCCTGCCCTAAAATTTACCATGTGCATTGGAAAATTAGGTTTTAAACCTAAATTTTAAGCCCATGGATTTTTGATTGAGGGTTCCCTATTCTCAAAACCAAATACCCTCTGGCAAATTGACATAGACCCTGAAAATCACCAATCTTTAGAGGAAACTAATCTTTCAACCCCGACAACTGGCAGGGTCTATGTTAATTTACTGGAGGGTATCTCCTCAATATGTCCGCTTGAAAACGGTTCTTCGGTAGACAGATACTCAGCGTATGGGTTGCATGATCATCCCCAAGCTGTGGAAGAATAGCAAGTAAAGCAAGTAAATAGCAACCATGACATATATATACATATGTATATCTATGTATCTATATATTAATATATATATGTATCTATGTATATCTATGTATATATATATGTAGATCTCTTAAACTTCATTGCCCATGTTCAGCAAAAAAAACACGACCATTCCTCAATTTGTACAGAAATGAGGCATTGAGCCCCATTCACCAAGCTTTACCCAGATGTGAAGTGACGCATAGTGACGCCTCCCGCTTGCCGGGTAGCAGGTCGGCGTCCCTCAGTTCGCCGGCGACCACTAAGCCCAGCTTTCGTGCAAGTTCCTGGGACTGATTCTGCAAAGCATGTTGCAACCTGAAGGTATTTGACCCAAGACAATCACTGGTTGGTGGTTGAGCCCTACCCCTCTGAAAAATGATGGAGTGAAAGTCAGTTGGGATGATGAAAAAAACCCAACTGAATGGGAAAAATACTCCAAATGTTCCAAACCACCAAACAGATCAGTGAACATCTCAACTATTTGTGATAATTAAAAATGGTGTGTTCCATTATCAACTATGTCTGATATTTTTTGTGTGTCTGAAAAATGTGGTAGACCCCGATGGTCTTTTTACCCTCTGGTAAACTAACATAGCTATTGAACATGGCCATTTTACAGCTGGGTAAATCCACTATAAATCACAATTTTTCAATAGCAAACTGTTAGTCATTACCACAGGGTATATTTCATTGACCATTAACCATAGATTATCCATATATTAACCATAGATTATCCATAGTGTACCAGGCCGGGTAAATAAGGAGAACGTTGATCATTCACTGTTATGATTCGCCTACACATCGGAGCAACCCCACCGAAAGGCCGCCATGGTGGAAGGGGCCATGGTATATCGGGTATGGTCATCCATGCCATGAAATGCTGGTAATCCAAACAGAATGGGTACATAAAGTTCTATGAAAATTGGAGTGAATAGACTGGTAAATCAAATTATAGCATTATATCATCCAACGGTTTATTGGTAATATATCTCATCAAATCCAATTGAATTAGCCTCTGGTTATTTAACATAGCCATGGAACATGGCCCATAGAAATAGATGGTTTACCTATTAAAAATGGTGATTTTCCATGGCAACGTTAAATAACCACAGGGTATTTGACCATGGCTGAAACTGCTTGCGGGTCAAAACTTCCAAAAGGGGCCGTGGGTCCTCACTGAAGAGGAGACCCGCAACACGAACCAGTCCGAATTGTTGAATTCTCGGGGGAATATGACACGTTCCGAATTGCTTTTGGAAGGATATCTTGAAAAAAATCTATCTTCATATGGAACATTCCCTGAATTTTCGAACTCTATTTTAAGATTTTAAAGATATTCCAGCATGTTTGGCTAAAAATTGCATGTTTAAACTGAAACCATTTGCCAGCGGAATGACCAGTCGCCAAAAACAACCATTCGCCATCACCCGATCCCTCCGGATCCCTTCGATGGTCTTGACTCACCCCAGGGGGAATGTTTCGGAAAATTACACCATGTTGTTTGTACCATCTGGCTATATTTGACAGTTCGCCATGGACAATCACCATGCTATTAATAGGATTGAATAGGTAAACCATCTATAAATGAACCGTTTTCCATGGCCATGTTAGTCATAACCAGAGGGTAATTGTTTCCATTAAAACAGCATGAAATGGATCGTATGGATTGGAGACCCAACAAAAAAGGGAAATTGATTTGCAACTGCAATCATTCACAATGAACAGAAGAATATGGTGGATATAAACTACACCCTCTGGTTATGTCAAAATAGCTATTGAAAATGGCCCATTTATAGTGAGTTTTCCGATTAAAAATTGTGATTTTCCATAGTTTTTTGTATGTTTACCAGAGGGTATAAACTACACCAACTGTCCTGCATCTTCACTTTGACGCGCTGTCCAAAGTCCACATGAACCATCCCTGCGAGATCTTGCAGCTCCACCTCTGGCCCAGGCGCCGCGCAGAAACGATGGGAGAAGGGGAGGTTTCGGAACCGAAAAAGGAAACACGTCGCTGGTGTTTTTCTACATATCGCTGGATAAAAGGTTATCGGTTATGGGAAAGTCATGATGGTTGATTGAAACATAGTGAATATCATCATCATAGTGAAATATGGTCGGTATATTTTTCATGATAGATACCCTCTGGCAATCAAACGTGGCAATTGAACATCCACCATTTATAGACGCGTTTCCCATTCAAACTTCCATTCCCAGTGGATGTCCCACAGTGATATTTTCCCAGAGTTTCTGAGGGGTTTTCCAGCTGGCAGCTAGCCATGTTTGATTACCGGACAGTCCTGGGGATGAAAGAATAGCTACTAATGGTACCCTCGTTCCCACTAGACACCCCCCGATACCATGCTTTAAACGGGACATAGTAAAACCCCTACATAGAATAGGGGTGTAACATGGTGTACCTAATGTTGGAAGGATGGGATGAACTTGTTTGTTGCCATCCAACCTATCCAACCTGTGTTTCCATGAATCTATTAGAATTTGATTGAGCTACACTCTGGTATTGACTAACATAGCTATTGAAAATGGCCATCTATAGTTGATTTCTCTATCAAAAATGGTGATTTTCCATAGTTAATTATGTTAGTTTACCAGAGGCTAGCCCAAATCCTCGAATGACTGATTCCACATCCCCTATTCTTGAACCCATGTAGATAGACATGTGGCCTCCACATGCTTGCGCCAGAGTCTTCTCCATCTTTCCTGCCGCTGCGACTTATGCTCCTTCGTTGGGCTTCCATATTGAGTTTAGGTGGTGTCAACAACCTGCTTATCGACAGCTTCCTCTTGTAGTTCATTGCTATTTCATCGCCACTTCAGGTGATCAAATGAAAAGAAAAGGGGGAAGTTTGAACCCATTTACACTGAGATTTAATCTGGTACTGGGAAATCTGCAATTTCAACCCCAATTTTGTGGATGATGTTCTTCCATCTTTCCATTCAAAATAGGGATGTTCCACTTCCATCTCAGATGTTCAGGTGGGAGCTGCCCTGTCCAGGTCACTTGAAGGTCGCTATGACACCACTTACCACCTGCAAAAAAAACCACCACCAGATGTTGCGAATGACCATGAATTTCTCATCAATCCATTCCAAAACTCTTAGTGAATTGGGTTTATCATCACGTTTCATGAATAAACATCCAATTACAAAGACATCTCAAAATTATGGTACTGCAAAAGATTGAGGATGCTTGAAATATCAGACTAGCCAGCCAAGAGTTTACCAGAGATGGTAAAATCCCAAGTTTAATGATGGTGATGAAGTGCCGATCGGGTAAATGCTTAAATCCCATACCTGTCTATATGTTACCATGTATGAGTGTCACACCATATATGTTCATAAATTGCCAGCAACTTGTTGAAACACTTCCAAAGGTGGGAAAAAAGGACTTATATGATATTATAACTATCTAACACTATATATGTATATATATATATGTATATATATATGTATATATATATATATATCACTGAAAATGGACAAATATCCAACACATAGTTGACCTATTGCCACTCCCATACTGGAAAGTAGGGAAGATGGGAATGAAAGTCCCATTGGTCCCATCAGGCCCCCAAATTTTCCTGGGATCCCTATGAAGTATCGATATATCTACCATAAACCCTAGATTTTTACATCTTGTCAAATACATAAAGATGTAATTGCTCTAATTGATATAACATACTCGTAATTAGTTATATATATAATGTTATATATTCTAGTGTAATATATATATATATATATATTATTGTATGTGTATATATATATATACCAAACATTATAATTATCCACTGATAATCCCCTAAGATCCCACAAGTTCAAACCTTTCACCATACACCATACGCCCTGCACCTTCGCCCTAGCAGCGTCTTGCGCCAAGAACGCCTCCCGGAAGCCACGAAGCCTCACAGGAAGCAGTGCGACCAGTGTGACCAGTGTGACCGCCGTCTTAAAAAAAGGGATTGAAACGGCAAGCAAATATGCTAGATAGATCTAAATACTGGATTTCAAGAAAGTCCCAGATGCTGTATGGTGCTGGAATATTTACCTACAAAACTGGTTGATGTTTGGGGTAAATGTAGGTAAATATTCCAGCACCATGGAGCATTTAATTCAGTAGTAAACACGTCTTCAATAATGGGACCATCCCCAGCACGCAGATTCACCGGTCCACCGAACGATCAATTGATTAGTAGGGCTTCCGAACAGCCAAGGTTTCCCCAAAACGATGGAAAGTTGTGGTGATCAAATGTGCCATCCAGGTACTCCTAGGGAGTCCTGAGAATGGACACTTAAGAACTAATGATGTTGTCATCTACGGCAGGCAAATTATTGTTCTATATTGTTCTATCATTTCTGGGTGGTGCTATGATATAACTGAAAACCTCTATATATATCCCCAGAATATCCTCATTACATCCCCATTGTGTCCCCATTATACCATCATGGTCCCATGGTTGATGCTTCGATGCTTATATGAGCCATGGTCAATACTCACTATATGGTTGATGGTCATCCCATCCATAATAAGGATCCTTATAATGGTTATTATAAATCCCTATGAACCATTGGATGACTAGCCCCTATTAATGGTT
>Ga0126342_10018977_pt1 | contig 11735 bp, 13 predicted proteins | sample Cyp1metagenome_FD_92528 | JGI IMG/M metagenome (GOLD analysis project Ga0126342, IMG submission 92528) | Coral microbial communities from Lord Howe Island, Old Settlement Bay, Australia - Cyphastrea 1 metagenome | ecosystem: Host-associated > Invertebrates > Cnidaria > Coral ... | reverse complement strand
TTTACACTTTCAGACAATGAAGCCCTTTCAGGTGCTGATGACTGTGAGTTTGAATTCTCGGGGGCATGCAGCTCACCCTTTCATATCAAGTCCAGGATCAAAACACGTTTTTTTGGGGAGTGCACAACAACAGGCGCTGAAAAAAACCCCAGGCCTGGATCCTCGGATTTTTTGACAGTCAAAAAAGACCGCACGGTGCTTTGAAGTGACTGCTTTGGAATTTTCTGTGACAGGACGCCATAGATTTTGGATACTTTGCAAACGACGCCATGATGATATGACGGACATCACCACAAATCCTTTTGAATAGTTTTGAAACCATCGCTTGTGTGGCTTTAAATATAGTTTGGTTTTATGTATATCCCATAGGATCCATGTATGCTATAATTATATATGGTAACATTTACCATCAATATCCCCCAAATGTTAGCACATAATAGCATATATATATATATACCATACATGGATCCTATGTATATGGCCACGTATCCAGGAGATAGAGAGAGAGAGAGAGGGGGAGTTGAAGGAGCTGACAAACTATCATTGCATTGGAACAAAGCATGAAGAAGGACACGCAAGGGCCATAAATAAAGCTTGTCCACCACCGGAAAAGCATGAAACATGCGAGTTGTTGATTTGTAAGATCCAAAGCACAGGACATGTTGAAACCTTGAAATTCAATAGATTCCTTCCCCCGGGGCCCGGGGCCCTTTAAAAAAATAGGGGCTAACGATTCGAAGAAAGCAAACACATTGGTTTGGGCCGCCCAGCCGCCAGCTGCTGAGGGACTTTGAGGATGACAAGGCAGGAACTGCCGAATGGCTGAAGTTGATATGGGTTTCACTATGTTTCACTTTTGTTTGTTCATATTGTTTTATGTGTTATCTCAATTTGGACGGAAATTCCAAAACACTGACCCATGATTTGAAATGTCATTCTCGCTTCACCAACCCTACATTTGGATTTGGGCTAACGCCAACAGCCTCTACTTTAGCTTCCTGGCCGATATCGCAAATAAATGTAGAGAAGGACCCCGAAAGAAGGAATGTTTGAGAAGGATATCTCACACAAAGTTCCAAAGATGCATGTTGAAAAGACATCTCAGTCAGATTTGTCTTGCGAGTCTATGTTGGTCATCAGCAAAAAGCTTGGGTGTCTTTCCCGCAAGATGTTTGCCACAAAATTATCATCAACAATCATCAACATCTTTGAAGTCCCACAAATGCCTTGAATATCAGGAACAGCTTGATAAGGGTTTGACACCCTTATCCATTTGGTTAAAGCTGACCGCAAAGTGTTGCTGCTGGTTTACATATACTTTGACTTGTTGATACCTACAAGGTGGTACCCCAAGCTAAGTTGCTTCAGTGGTTCAATAGGAAGATAACTGTTGGGTTCAATACCTACCTGGTAGGTATTAAGCACATTTTCATGGAGGGAAACCAACATTTCACTGGGGAGCACTAACCATTGAAACTTGTGACCGTGGCATCTGGTGTCCGGCAGCTTTTGGCTGTGAAAAGGATGCAGAGGCCCCAAGCTTTCTGAGGGCCAAGCTTGAAAAGACCAGGAAGCAGCACATTTTGAGCCAGTTTTTCTAGTTTTTGTTTGGCATGAAAGGTCCGTGGGTCCGTGGATGCCCTTTAATCCAGCAAACCGCCCCGATTCGGAAAGCCAAAAGGCCAGCATGTCTAAAGCAAGAGCAAAATTCCCTGGTTAGACTGAACCATGAGTCAGTATTCAATGTTGCACCCAGAATCAAACACCATCAAACACTATTAAAACCAGGAAGTCCCCCAGTGATGTTTAGTTGATGTTACCCCGGGTTCAAACGAGTTCGACGAGTTATCCTTCACCATGTCGCCATGGCGCTTCGCCGTCCTCGCCGCGTGCATTGCCTTTGTCGAAGGGAAGCCCCATCAAATGCCCAAGATGCCGGGCGGTGCTTTGGCGTCCTGGGGATGTTGGAAAGCGGGAAAGCGACAAAGACGTGCCCGAGATTTAGGTGGGGGAGATCATGAGATTTGATGAGATGCAATGCCCATATCATCCATGTATGGTATATATGCTAACATTGGGGGTATATTAATGATAAATGTTACCATATATAGCATACATGGATCCTATGAGATGGGAATGAATGGGAATATCATGAGAGTATTTGAGGGGATGCAATGGGATTATAACCAACTTTGGGTATTTTTGGGTTTGTCAAAAAATAAGGGATCCGCTCCCCCCCATTTACATCTATTGGGGAAAATGATGATAGACCTTTGTGTGCAATCCGGTTTCCCATCTTTTCCCTTCGCATTACAATACCATATATTAAATACCACCCAGTGGAATACATTAGAATGTATTGGATCCAAGTATTCATCTATTGGGGTCTCCTTGATTAAGCATCAAAATATATTTAAAGACACTATTGAATTAACCAACCCATATATCTTTTCAAGACATGATTGATGTGTGACAATCTTGCCGTGCTTGGTGGTGAACTACCCAGGAATCGTAAGTGGACATCGCCCCTACTTAGCCTACCGAAATCACCAGTGTAACCGTAACCTCACGATTCGTGGGATGAAACCACCAAGTATCCCACCAAGTATCATAAACCCTGAAATTGGAGTTATACCTTAAGTCTCCTAAACTTTATAAATCAATGGTGGGACTTAATTTTAACCGGACAGCCCCATATTTAATTGGAACATCTATGGTTTCCTGTAGATCTTCCAACCAATCCATTCGCCTCCCGGCGAAGCTGCCAAGGCATTCCTGGAATGGGCGGCGGCTTCGCGAAGCAAGGCCCACCCTGGAGAAAGACGACCGAAAAGGTCTTCAACGAGGCGCCCGGGAATTGTTTTGGCATTTTGTGGGTGATGTTCCCGGGAGTTTATAATGATGTTTATGGAGTTTTATTTGCTTTTTTTATACAGAGTTGTTTGGTGATGTTATAGATTTGTTTGGGGGGAACTGATTTATTATCCCCTGGTCAGGAGGGAGCAAAGAAGCTATGAAAATCCATATTATTTGGCAAATTCGGCGCCGAGGAGCTACAAAGCTGCCCAACCATATGATAGCTATGGGAATTTGATGGGTTTACCATGGTTTTGTGCTGTTTTTATGAGAATTCTCCGGGATTTAGCAGGGATAGAAACCACCCATTCAATAGGGATTTCACGATTTAATATGATTTAATCAACGACTCGTGGATATTCACGGAATGTTGATATTGACTGGGGAAACTGGCGGGATTGTTAGTTTACTGTAGTACCATTGTAACATTTTAACTAATATGCTACAAGGCATGGATACATAATGATACATATATTATATATATGTTATATAGATGTACTAATGTATGTATATATATATATGTATTTACATACACATGAATCAACTACCTGGGAGGGGAGGGCATTTACTTGAAGAATCATCCCGATTGGTAATTGATACTGTAACGCTTCTTGAGAAGTCATCAGTTCCTACGGGGAGGTGCATAGGTAGGGGATGAGGTTTCTGAATGGCTGATCTAACAATTAAGAAACTACACTGATATAGATGTGTTGAGATATGTTGAGATAAACATATAGGGAACGATCATGGTATATACATGTTGTAATCCAACAATCATACATGGATTGAAACATATTAAAACTTTATGACAATGGTACAACAGGGGTTGACCACAAGGGAGTTTTGTAGACCAGTGTATTTTTTTTGTTGGGATTTGAGGCCAACTCAGGATTTCGTCACCCAAACGTAGGGTCAACTGACATAGATCTGGGTTTAACCCGTGGGTGAAAACCGGATGTTGAACCGGAACCGGATCTACATGGCTGGTGAGTTGGAATTTCCGGCAGGGATTTTGGTGGGTCAATAGCTTCTCTTTCAGATGATGTGGGGCCATCTACATCTATACCCTCTGGTAAACTAACAAAAAGCTATTGAACATGGCCATAGAAATAGTGGATTTACCCATGAAAAATGGTGATTTTCCATAGTTATGTAAACGTTTACCAGCGGGTAACTCTACACTTACAACTCCCATAGCTCTTTTGATAAATTAAAATCCATAGCATCTCACAGCTCTTTTTGTACATTATAATAATTACCAGAGTTTTGACCCTGATGGTTGTTGCTGATGATTGACCGGTGAGCCTTAGCCGTAGCATTTTGGACGGGAAACATATGCATGATCGAAGTCTCCAAAAAGATAAAGTTGAGTTAAATGCTACTAAATGATAAACATATGCACTAACTTTTTGGAAAAAATGTGCAGAATATCCAGTAACATCGATTTATAGATGTTTTTTCCCGTGTTTTCTAATTTGTTTCCATATGTTCCCATTAAACACAAAGTTTTTTTTCGATATGTTCTCATTAAAAACACCATGTTTATAGAACCTATATGCTCCATGTATGGTATATTTACCTATATTAGGGTCATTTTTAGGGCACATGTTGGTAAATATTCCAGCACCATGGAGCATATGGGGAAGATTTCCCACCTAGCCATGTTTGAGGACCCACACCTTGCCATGACAGGCCTGCTCCATGAACCGTGGTCAGCCCTCGGTCTTCTGCTATCCCGACGTGAAGGAATTGCTGGAAGGTAGGGCTGGGATTGATATTTCACCAACATTTATATCTGGTTGGTGGTTTGGAACATGAATTTTATTTTTCCATATAATTGTTGGGAATGTCATCATCCCAACTGACGAACTCCTTCATTTTTCAGAGGGGTAGGTATACCACCAACCATATATATATTTATACACATACAATTCAATATCTATCTCTCTCTATATATATATATTTACATAAATACATGTCTATGGGAAAAAAAAGCAAAACTATAGAGTCTATAGAGTTTTCTGTTCCCCATGAGTTTCCCGGGAGTTTCTTGGGGATCCCCAAGTCACCATGCGGTTCAGTACACAAATGATCTAAATTTGGATGATTTGGGGGGTACCCCTACTTCAGGAAACCTTAATATATATATATTTGCATACATAGATATACATCTAGATATACATATAGATATACATATAGATATACATATGAATATGGAACAGGAACAGGAACAGGATAGGTCGTTTATCGAATATATAATCATATAGAAGACAATATATTATATATGTTAATTATATGGATATAATTCAGGAACAGGAATATGTATATATATATATATATGTATGTATATATATGTATATGTATGTATATATATATATGTATACACAGTTACATATGGACAAATATATTGGATAATGATATATATATATATATTTAATGGATGTAGCAGGAATATATGAACATATGTATACATATATATATATAATATAAAGTTGACCAAAAAGAATCCAGGAACAATATATACGAAACAAACCATATATTTGGATATAATCAGGAAATCATGTGATATATTTTGGTAGGTCACTTGGTGATGGGTAGATTAGTACAACTTAATATGCTGCAATGTTGCTGGGAATATATTAGTTGACCAACCAGAAACGCGTGAAGGGTATCAGAGAGTGGCCATGGTTGAAGCTGGGCTGAATCATTCTCCACTGTTGCTGAAGATGCTTGGTGAAGACTGGCGGAGATTGAACATTTGAACCATTTTTGAGATTGCGGCAATGTGGCACCCTCCACTTATATGTTGGTTTATAAATCCCTTGAATACTATAGTTATAAGATGTTATAAGTTATAAGTATCAACAGCCATGGCGAAATTGGAGTTACCCTCTGGCAAACTAACATAGCTATGGAAAATCCACCATTTTCAATGGGTAAATCCACTATAAATGGCCATTTTCAATAGCTATGTTAGTTTACCAGAGGGTATGTTCACTCACCAACCAATGGCGATGTCGTTTTTCGGCCCTACGAAAGCTTCGTCTTGGCTCGCCTCCGGTTCGGTGGCAGGCCTTAGAAAAGCCTCGGAGAACGGAGCCGACTTCACAGGGGAAATGTTGCTCGCAATGGTCCCAACATGGGGAAAGCCTGGGTGATTTCTTTGGAAAGCTTGGCAAGGTTTTTTTGGGTTATTTTTTGTTGCCGTGAGTCAAGAATAATCAAGAAAACCCAGGTCCAGGTGTGGCTAGTGACCCATTTCACCAGGATTGTGAAATTTCATCTTCCACCAGAAACAGTGTCCAACATTGTGGTAGCACATGTTTTAAAGGACGAACCCATAAAGGAAAACCCGGCTTCAAATGACTATCCACAAAAATATCGCATGATATTCCTATAAAAATATCATTTATTGTCTCATAACATTCCTAAAATCATTTGAGACTGACTAGATCATCTCATATCCCATCAAATTGTCTCTATAGATCATCCTATAGGTCCTATAGATAATTATATTCCTATAAAATCCTACAACCTATCATAACTTACCCATTTAGATCCACCAAAAATCCCACGACTTTTTTCAACCTCGGTCTCTCGAGGTTTCTCTTGGATCTCCATGTCGTTGTGGAGCAGCTGCTCAGCTGGCCGCCGGCTTGGAAAGAGGTGAGCCAGGCGCAGATGGGGAGATCCATGTTTGATAATATTTAATAACAATTAAAAACAACCGTATGTATATATACGTATATATATATATATATATATATATAGATATCAACATCTTGCATCATATATATATATACATCTATCGTCATACATCATCATATGTGTTTTTTGTTGATAATAGTGACTTAAACCATGAACATGAAATAAACTAGTCGATGTACGCGTCACTTGAATAAGTCATGACGACGACGACGACGACGACGACGACGACGAGGATGATGATGATGACGATGATGATCATTGTCATCATCAAATGTTTCTTTCCCGATATGCTTGGGTTATTTTTTAATTTTCATAATATGGGTATGTCTGAAAAGGAGATGTTTTTTATTTTTATCCCCATATTCGTATTTGGAGAACTAATGGTGACCATCTCCCACTTGATTTTTGGGCGTTCTCATCATTTTAGACAGACCCTGTTTATCATCATCTAAATTAAATGGCATCTTGCCCCAGGTTTTGGATACGTTGCACATGTTCAAAATCGTTTAAAAACAACTGGGCGGCGCAAGGTGTTTTTTTTTCCCAGGTATGATTCTTGGTTAACCCCATCAATCATAGACACGTCTGCAATAAACCTCAGTTCTGTTAATTTCTGTTAGTTACCAAGCAACTTAGCTATTTTGAATCACATGTAAATCCCATCGATTCCCCCTCAAATTCATTTTTCGCATCCTTGTCCAGGTCCTGTCGTCTCGCTACGAGTGGACAAGGCCTTACTGTGACAAGATCTTAGGCGAATCGCCCATCTGGCCACTCGGTTATAGGATTTGATGGTGATTTCATGGTGACTTTGATGCTGATTGTATGGACATTTTATGGTGATTTAATGATGATTTAATGGGACTTCAAAATGTGCTTTAATGGATTATGAATGGTATATACCCTCTGGCTCCCTCTGGTAATTTGTCACATAGCGAACTGGATTTTTTCGCCATTTGTCATAGGTACTGATTGATGGCAAAAAATCCAGTTCGCTATGTGACAATTGACCGGAGGGTAGACGATCTGCTGAAGTTCGTTGGAGGAAGATTTTGGGAAACAAAACTCTGTGAATCCACTGGGTGTTCCATCGTTTTTTCCAAATTTCATGGCCGTAAATGGAGTGACACACCCATGTTTTGGAACATGTTCATCTTTGTTGGTTAATGGGATAATGATGGTTAATGATGGTTAATGATGGTTAATGATGGTCAATGATGGTTAATGATGATTAATGATGATTAATGATGATTAATGGTTTCCAACAGGATTTTTATTTTCCATAATATATGGGATAATCGGAATATCCTTCCCATTGACGTTCATATTTTTCAAGATGGTTAAAACCACCAACCAGTCATCTTTGTTGATTACCAAAGATGAAGAGAAACTGTTTCGGGTTGAACGTGGACCCAGACTTGGTGCTTCAGACCATAGGAAGCAGCTTCAGTTCATCTCGAGTGAGCACTTTTCCTACGTTCAATTTCTTTCGTGTGTGTGTGCCATGTTTCATTGACTCGCCTTTCTGCATTGAGTCTGCATTTCAGTTGCTGTGTCCCGTGACATTTGCTTTGGGCCTGTTCATCATGCAGTGGGACCCATGGGCTGATCCCTGGCGCCCGAGCCAACTCAACGACCCTCCGTTGGCAGTGGTGCCCCCTGATGACTCCAGTGATGAGGACAATATTCCTCCGCCCAATCATGTCACAGGGCTCAACAAACAGCTGGCGATGACTATGACCGTTCATCAACTTGCAGAGAGCCTCTTCGGTGCAGACAGTTTGGAGCCCGGATTTTTACGAGCTCTTAACCATGCAGGTGAGACAGTGCATGGCACCACTCAAATCGGGCACCTCATGGTGCCGCGTATGCTTTATTTCCAGACAGGCAGTGACGTGCAATTTAGGCACATTTAACGACAGATTTTAACCGCAGGTGAACTCAGCTACTGAAGTCAAGACTCTAGGAATAATATGGAATAATGTTATACTATGTTATACTGCTATATGTTATACCTTCCAAAGTGGTTTTAGTTTGTCACCATGCTGGGGTAATTATATAGATCGACCATCCCCAAGCCCAAGTTTCACAAGTTATGGGTGAATGTCCGATTGTGGGTACAATATGTCATATGAGTCATATCCCATGACGGATCCATGGTGCTGGTATATATGCTAACATTTTTATGGGGTATATTGATGGGATCCATGTTACCATAGCAGCACCATGGATCCTATGGCTATTATTCTACAATAACTTCTGGGACCTCATGAGGTGAAAACATCCATCCATGCAATACACTTCTGAAAGGATCTGTGGGATCTAAACCCCTTTTTTGCTGTCACAGCAATTGATGTAAACTGAAAACAAACCCTAGTTTATGATAATAGTTTTCTAGAACAAACTTTGGCTATAATATGGCTATTAAACTATAAACTATACATATATATATATGACTGGTTGGTGGTTTGGAACCATGGAATTTTATGACTTTCCATTCAGTTGGGAATTTAATCATCCCAACTGACGAACTCATATTTTTCAGAGGGGTAGGTATACCACCAACCAGATAATAATATGTGTTTTCTTGAATGCAGCTTCCTATACCTCGCCTTGAACAGAATCACACCGCTGAAGAGTTATCCTTTAATCTGAAAACCCACAGTTCTCTGTCAAGAAATTCACCCATACGCTCCAGCAAACTAACAAAAACTACAACAAATACACGATGTTTAAATAATTTCCAAGGGAAACTCGCATCGCTGTCCATAGCTATGTATCGGGGGGTAAAGATTCGGTTTATATCATAGTTATCTTCATTTGTTCATGTGACAAGTCCTACTCCTTCACTGGCTCGAGCTTATTTCAGTATACTTGAAATCCTCATGTGTTTTTTTTTTGCGGGGAGTCTGTGATTGTTTAGTCACCCTTTTTGGATGATTAAGTTGCCTTTTGTATTTGTGCAACTGTATCAAAGAATCTACAACACATTTTTTGCCAACATCACTGTTTAGATCTGTTTAGTTACCAGCACTATGTACTGTATTTATTATGGATATAATTCGATACAAAATTATTACCATCTTTTTAATTCTTATTGTTGATATATCCCTAGTTATCACTGTTTAATCACTATATATCCTAGTTGTAATCTAGTTATACTTAGTTCTATAATTGTTGGTCGAATGTATAACAATCCTTATTGTTGGTTGGTACTGTGGATGGTTGCGAAATCCTGCATCACCAAAAGGATGCTTTTTCACCCGGTTGCGAAATCCTGCATCACCAAAAGGATGCTTTTTCACCCCAACAAAATAATGGCATGTTTACCACCGTTTTCAACTGGTGATTTGGATTTCGCGTTGCCATCCACATCAGTATTACTAACATATAAAACATTATAAAACCAGTTATCTAATTAATGGGATAGCAACACTAGTTATAGCATGGGATAGCAACACTTATTACTATTGAACTAGTATTGCTAATTGAACTAGCAACTACTATGATACTAAATAAGTATCGCACCAGCCAACGGTTACCCTCTGGTAAATTAACTTGTTGACCCTCAAAATCACCGTCATTTTTAGAGGTTTCACTAATCTTCCAACCCCAACAACTACCAGGGTCTATGTTAATTTACCAGAGGGTATATCCCATTATATCCCATTTAATGGCTATTGATGGCTATTGGTCATCCCTGAGGTATATAGGATTAACTTAACTAACAGGGTAACCGTTGGATATCTTGCTTTCTCCGTCGAGGTATGCCGCTCCCTTGGTGCGCAAGAGCTTCATCACGCCACGCTCCACCTTGGCGCAGATCGAGAAGGATACGCCGCCACCGGGCTTTCGAAGAGGCGTTGAGGCTTCGACGGAGTTCTACGAAGTGGGTTGGGATGACCCAAAAATGCTAGATATAAATGCTATATAGAACATGGTAAATAAAAACTATGGTAAAAAAATCTATGGTAAAATAAAAATATGGTAAATAAGAACATGGTAATTCTAATTATCATGTTGTGATTTTCTTATAAAAATCGATGGTAAATAAGAACATGGTAATTTATATGAAAATAACAAAACAAACTGAAAGGTTATGAATTGATTGAGATGAATAGTTTCCTATGGATCCAACTAAGTACCTGGGAAGTATGACTGGGGTATGATGGCATTGGGGTTTAAAAAAAGCACCTTCTCAGAATTTTGTTGGGACGAATAGTCTGGTAAGTTACCCTCTGGTAAACTAACATAACTATGGAAAATCACCATGTTTAATGGGAAAATCACCATGTTTAATGGGAAAATCCACTATAAATCACCATTTTCCATAGCTATGTTAAATTACCAGAGGGTAACAATTGGACCCTGAACATCAGACTATATAAGGGCTGCCGCCCCTGCCGCCGACCCCGAAAAGTTGGGCAGTCTGCCTGATCAGGCCAAGCAGCAGAGCACCTAATTGCGTGCCGAAACCGTGCTCAAACTTATCCACAAAAACTGCCTAACGTCCCTTCTGAATTCCTAGAAAAATATCCTTTTCTACTTCCTGCAGCTGTTGTTTGGTGGCTCCAAGCTGCAAGCATCAGGCCTCCAGAAGGGACCCTTCGCCACAGCAAAACAGCATCTAATTGCGTGCCGAAACCGTGCTCAAACTTACCCACAAAAACTGCCTAACGTCCCTTCTGAATTCCTAGAAAAAAATTCGTTTTCTGTCTCCTGCAGCTGTTGTTTGGTGGCTCCAAGCTGCAAGCATCAGGCCTCCAGAAGGGACCCTTCGCCACAGCAAAACAGCACCTAATTGCGTGCCGAAACCGTGCTCAAACTTACCCATAAAAACTCCCTAACGTCTTTTCTGAATTCCTAGAAAAAATATCCTTTTCTACCTCCTGCAGCTGTTGTTTGGCGGCTCCAAGCTGCAAGCATCAGGCCTCCAGAACGGACCCTTCGCCACAGCAAAACAGCATCTAATTGCGTGCCGAAACTGTGCTCAAACTTGCCCACAAAAACTGCCTAACGTCCCTTCTGAACTCCTAGAAAAAAATTCGTTTTCTGTCTCCTGCAGCTGTTGTTTGGTGGCTCCAAGCTGCAAGCATCAGGCCTCCAGAACGGACCCTTCGCCACAGCAAAACAGCACCTAATTGCGTGCCGAAACCGTGCTCAAACTTACC
>Ga0126342_10018976_pt1 | contig 11736 bp, 15 predicted proteins | sample Cyp1metagenome_FD_92528 | JGI IMG/M metagenome (GOLD analysis project Ga0126342, IMG submission 92528) | Coral microbial communities from Lord Howe Island, Old Settlement Bay, Australia - Cyphastrea 1 metagenome | ecosystem: Host-associated > Invertebrates > Cnidaria > Coral ... | reverse complement strand
GATTTTTGCTTTCTGGCTGACGGATTTTGTACGGATTTCTGCCGGTCAGCTTACGGACTCCTTACGGATTATTGCTTTATGGCTCTGCCTTGATACATCCTGGCTTTGATAGTTACCCTGAAAAAATATTGTGTTAATTACAAATGGTCTACGATCATTGGCCTACAGATTTCTTACGGTTTCTACCCAGAGCTGCTTACGGATTCCGTACGGATGTCTGCCGGTCAGCTTACGGACTCCTTACGGATTATTGCTTTATGACTCGGCCTTGATACATCGAGGCTATGATTGTTGCTGGCGCCGTGCTCTGCGGCCTGTGTGTGGGAACTCATTTTTAGTCTTTTTCACTTTGCCTGTGTGGGGTGGGTTGGGGTGGGGCATGTTAATTTTCACTTGCAGTTGCCAATGCTACGTGAGGCATGGGTCGGGGTTGAAAAGAGTTTTGGTCGGCGCAGGTGAAGAAAATTATCCACCGGAAGAAGATGTGAAAAAAATGCGGTGTGAATGCTGGCAGTGCAGACAGTCGATGATGTGTTTGCCGGTCGTGGTTAAATCTTTGGTCCTTGTCGTGGTTCACAGCCGGGTTTTGTCGTGGTTTGGAAACCTAGTTTTAGTCGTGGTGAAAACGTACTCTCATGTTTGTTGGTTGACCATGGCTATTCCACATCACAACCAACCAATGAATTGGGTACGGAAAAAAAGAAACCGGGAAATCACCGTTTTCATTCCCTAAATGTAGAGGTTTCCAAGTTGGGAAAATGTATCCTAGCCAATCTAGTCTAAGAAAATCCAGTCTGGAGGTTTCCTTAAATGGTAGTACCTCCAAATGATCCATTTTAATGGAATTTTCCTATAAACCATCCAGCTATTGGGGATCCCCCATTTCAGGAAACCCCCGAATCTAGCTATAGGCTATAGCCTGTGCCGTCCAGGTCTAGCAATGCGTCTCTTCCACAACCAGCACTGTCTCTTTCGATATGTAGAGATGGCGCGCGTCACGGGAGTGCCCATGGAGTACCTGCTAAACAAAGGCCGCCTGTGAAATCTTGAGCTGTCACCTAATAATGCTGCGAAATATGCAACCACCTATTTAACCATCAAAAATGGGGATATAACTATAACCATTGAACATGTGGATAAAGCCATCAAAGAAAATAACTATCCCCGCAAGAGACCCCAAACAGTGTTGGGGGAGTGGGAGGATAATGTAGGATAATGTTGAATGATGATGATGATGATGATGACGACTATAAACGATGATGATGGCGATGATGATGACTATTACGATGGTGACTATTATTATTATGATGACGACGGTGATGACTATTATGATGATGACTATGATTATTATTCTGATGATGATGAGTATGACGATGATGATGATGATGACGACGACGACGATGATGATGATGATCATGATGGTGAGGAGCTGCTGCTGATGAGATGATGATGATGATGCTGATGGTGATGATGATGATGACGATGATGATTGTCATGATGATGATGATAATGATGAGGATGAAAATGCGGAAGATGACGTGGCGGATGATGATGTAGAGGAGGAGGATTATGATGTTGACGATGATAAATGACAATGGTGATGATGATGGTGAGGATGATGATTGTGATGGTGAGGATGGCAATGATGAGGGTGATGATGGTGATGGTGAGGATGACGATGATGATGACGATGACGATGATGATGATGATGACGATGATGATGATGATGATGGTGACGATGATGATGATGGTGATGATGATGGTGATGATGATGATGGTGAGGATGAGGATGATGATGATGACGACGACAATGATGATAATGATGATGACGATGATGATCATGGTGAAGAGGAGGAGTAGGAGGAGGAGGAGCATGATGATGGTGATGACACACCTTGTGCAAGCTTGCGCAGTCGAAACACATTTCGAGATTTCACAAGAGCCACTTGATACGGAAATTGCAGGAAAATTGCCTTTCCCCAGAACCGCTACCCACACTTTGTGTGAGCCTGCGGAGTGGAAACGCACGTGAAGATTTCATAAGAGCCACTTTATACGGAAATTTACAGGAAAATGCGGGGCCCAGAACCGCGACCCACACTTTGTGCGAGCCTGCGCAGTCGAAACGCATGTCAAGATTTCACAAGAGCCACTTTATTCGGACATTTACAGGAAAAATGCGGGGCCCAGAACCGCGACCCATCCTTTGTGCGAGCCTGTGCAGTCGAAACGCATGTCAAGATTTCACAAGAGCCACTTTATACGGAAATTCACAGGTAAAATGCTGCAGACCAGAACCGCGACCCGCACTTTGAGCGAGCCTGCGCAGTCGAAACGCATGTCAAGATTTCACAAGAGCCACTTTATTCGGACATTTACAGGAAAAATGCCGGGGCCCAGAGTGAGCACCCTGATCAAGCACCGGCCTTTACACCTACCGTAAGAACCCCTCAGTATGGACACACTGTTTGAGAAAAAGAATCAGGATCAAACGTGAGAATCAGGAATGGTGGTTTAATGGGATATTGACGTGGAATGATGGGGATATGGGATATTTGATATTTCTGACCAACCATAGTATATCCATTTTGGATGCGTCTGAATGAGGCACGCCCACTGGGCAATTTAAGTCGGAAAATGATGATCAACCATCAGTTTTGTGTGTTGACCCTTTTGCAGACAAATCAGAACAATTAGATACAACGCCAATGTGGGATCTGGAATTGACATCTGGATTGGGTCTAAACCATGGGCGGTTCGCCAACAAAATATGATAATTTCAGGTCGACCATTGGATGGAATGGGGTAAACCCAATGCCCTAAACCTCCATCATTGAGGATAGTTGGCGGTGGGGTTTACCACGTGAGTCGAGTAATTTGTAGCAGATTGATGTGGTGAACCCAACCACCCACCTGCGTATTTTAAACGTATCTGGGAGAAGGATGCTATGGTATTCATTTGTTTGGCGATATTCTGGTGATTCCAAGTTGCGTCTTAGAACGATGTGCCATTTGCACCATTCCATACATTTCCATCCAGTTCCACTAGCAGGGTTTTGTATTTGCTGGAGGCCAAAGTGTGAAAGTTGTCTCCATGATCTTGCGCAAGGCTGGAAGGGATTGGAGGATGCTCCAGCAACGCAAAAAAAATAATTTGAAGAAGGAGTGATACGAAATTGCGTCACAGTACAATGACTTGACTTGACAAGTAACTGCAAGGCTTTTGGCCCTGGTTTTGGGCAATTCCTTCAAGACAGGCAAGCAACAAGGTATCATGCTGTATGACTCATGACCGCATGCTACAATGATAGGTCCCTACTGCTTGTGCTATCTCTATCCACTCCTAATTGATGCCCAGTTGGTAGTTCCAAGACCATGAAAATACCTGGGTTGCAGGGCCAGTCACTGTAGTATGATGACCTTCGCTTCGTTTTAGGCACGAGCTTTCGGCTATGTGTTGCCACCACAATCACGGAATAGCAGCTCTCTGGAAGAAGGTGGCAACACTTATGAGGTGCAAATTGTGAGTTTTTTCCATGGCTGGAATGGGGAGAGTGAGCGAACATTTTCAGGACCTCATATTGGATGGCAACCGCCTTTTTTGTTTAGTTTGCCTTGGTTTGCTCCTCAGGGTGGGGCTGTCCTGGAACCTGACACGGGCTTCTATGACGAACCTGTTGTTACGTTGGACTTTGCCTCCCTGTATCCGTCCATCATGCAGTTGCTCGACATGAGATGTGGGAAAGGTCCGAATATGGGTCCACAAATGAGGGATTTGTACAGCAGAAAATGTGGTGAGATACCGAATTTGGGCAGTATTCCGTGTTTGACCTTAAATAGGAGATTTACCTTTAATTGGTGGCCACTAAACGATGGGATGGAATGGGGTATCCTATGTTCAAACAAACCCATCTGGGAAAGGACCAGCAACCTGGAACCAAGGAAGCATAACCTGTGCTACAGCACACTCTTGCGTTCGGCATCTCACCCTCCACCGTCGCAGGCCAAATTGGGGATGGGCTTAAAGGTCTTCCATCAACGGTATAAAAGTCATATGTGGAGTATCCTTCCTTCTGACTTGGCAGCATGAGAAATGTGAATTATTTATATCATATATCTATCTAACTGATCATCTTTTTTTCTTTCAGAATGACCCTCCAGATTCCATATTTTGGGCATCATTGCCAGGCCCAGGTCAGGTAGGATATCCGACCTCATCTATTGCTCAGGGTGAGGATGCGGCTACGACAGAGGAGGGGAAAACTTTTTTGCTGAACAACTTCAGACAGGATTTGATCTGTGGACAGTCTTTTCCTGGCCAAGATCATGTTGGATGGTTTAAGTCACCATTTGGTGGTAAACATCCACACTTTCGTTGGGGTTCCCCATTCTTCGATAGTTGAAGAGCTGACCCATCGACTCTTATTTGTTGAATCCTTATTTTTGGTGCTTCCATCCCAGAATTGGAAGGGACAATCCATAATGTGTATATATATATACACATATTTGTTCATCCTGGAGTAGATATAACAAACATCGGAAAACATCGCTAAATTGCCACCAATGTCCATGTTCTACTCCAGGATGACTATATGATATATATATATATATACATATATATATATGTATATCATATTTGATGGCAAACACCCATATCATAGATTTTTTTTATCAATTTTTCCCTTTTCGAAAGTTTCCCAGGAGGTGCCAATGTTGGGGCATCGCTTCGTCACCTCCAAGATCCGCCGAGGTCACGAAGGGGAAGCTGTTCCCATGGGGACATGTCACCAACCATGACATCCTCTGGTAAACATACAGAAAACTATGGAAAACACACCATTTTTTAAGGGGTAAATCAACTATTTTTATGGCCATTTTCAATAGCTTTTTGTATGTTTACCAGAGGGTACTGTATATGGGATATAGGGGAGAGAGATATATATATAAATATATATAAATATATATATATATATAAATATATATACTGTATATATTATATTGTATATGTATAGAGCAGCTAGAGCAAACCCAGAAAGAAACCTACAATCCTGCTAGAACAGTCATGAACCACCTTTTGTTTCCTTTTGGGTTACTCTATATATACCTTCCTATGCGCACGTATATGTACACTAGTACACGCACACACATAGATGTAATGGGATTGTTGGAAAACTGGAAAACTTGGAATTTTCCAATCAATATCATATCTTGACAAATTGTCCAGATATGGAGGATTCGCGCCAAGCCGTCCATGTTGACAAGAGATTTGGTCCCCTAAATATAGAAACACCATTTTTGCTGTGAATTTGGGCCTCCAGAACTGAATGCCTGGTACAACTAGGATCATGGCTGAGAAATTCAGCAAGTTCACAGAGGATTGTGCCGTAATTACATAATTTTGCAGTGGTTGAGATGTATCTAATCCAAGGTTTGGTATTTACTCAAGGGACTTGGGACGAAAATCCTTTGCCTTCCCATTGCCTGTTCTGTTCATCCAGCTCATATTGATCCATGGACAAGGAAACACACACACACAACCCCACCAGCCAGAGAGAAGAAACGACATGTTTCCGGAATAGGGAACTACATGATACCGATGCAGACGTCGCTTGATGTGGTACTTCGTAAGGTGGCTTTGCATCATCCCGGGCTCCCAATCCACCTCTCTCCTCTGATATCTATATAGAGGTTTCCTAAAATGGGGGTACCCCTAAATCATCCATTTTGATTGGATTTTCCATTATAAACCAACCATTTTGGGGGTACCCCTATTTATATTTATGGAACACCCCATATATTCAAGCCTGCATTGGCCACACGACCACAACATAATTCGCAATCTTGTACAACAAAATCATGTGCAGGCATTGTCCACATCCGACATATAGCAGACATTTAATACATATTTTTTTCGGAATATATATGCAGGCTGATAAATCTTCTAAGACACCATTCTTGTTGTGTATTGTGATATTTCAGCCCATTTTTGCCGCGTCAGTGCCGCCCAGGTCTGGTTCCCATGGTCTTGGAGGAGTTGCTGACGGCACGTGCCAAGGCCAAGAAGGAGCTGAAGCAGGTGGTCGCTTCGGGAGGAGCGCCGCACTGATTCAGCGAAGATCGTATACTTAGTATAGATATGCTGTTTTAATGCGCACATGTATATATCTGTATGTATACAACAAATCAAATAACTATAGAAAACTATATAATATATATATATGACTATATATTTATAGTTAGTTATATGTATATATACATATATATATATATATCACTATATATATATCGCTATATATATATATATCACTACACATATACATATATATATACATATATACATCACTATATATATATATCATTATATATGTATATGTATATATCACTATATATATATATATCACTATATATATATATATATCACTATATATATATATCACTTTATATACACCTATAAAACTTTACATAACTATATAAAAATGCATATAACTATACGTAACTATATAGGAAACTATGTATAACTGTATATAAAGCTATATACAACTATATATGAAACTATATATAACCAATATACTAAGATATAGCTAAGTATATAAAACGAACTATATATAATTATATAAAACTATATATATAACTGTATATAACTATATATAACTATATATAACTATATATAACTATATATATACATAGTTATATATATATAATTATATATATAACTATGTATATATATAACTATATACAACTATATATAACTATATATAAAACTATACATCACTATATAGAAGTAGATATAACTATATATAAGTATATATAACTATGTAAACCTATATATATAACTTTGTATAACTATATGTAACTATATATACTATAGAAAACAAACTATATATAGCTCTATTTAACTAAATTTACCTGTATATAACTGTATATATATATGTATGTATATAACTGTATATATATATGTATGTATATACATATTTATACACATTTATGCACATGTATATGCAGATAAAAATACCGATGACGCTGATGATCCGGTTTCAGGAGATCCGCAACTTCGCGCGGTGTTGGATGGTCGACAGCTGGCTCTCAAGACTGGCAGCGGATGGTCACAGTTGTACCGTGCCGTTTTTGAAACTCCGTGGTTGATATGTGGGGCCATCAAACTGAAGAAATTGAGGTTCTCCCATAATGTTCTGTCTAAACCATATCTCTTTTAGTTCTTCCCGTGTTGCTTTGGATATCTGCAGTACATTAGTTTAACAGTTGCACTCGCTGGAAAGCCGAAGCTGTGTGGTGTACAGTGTACAGTTGTACATGGGTTGTATCTAACCTCGAGTTGCAATCCCTTTCGCCTGAGATTAAATACCCCCCTCTGTCACACTAGTTTAGTCTTGTCACGTGTCCAGGATCTCTGCCAATTCCGTCTATGGCTTCACAGGCGCTTGCCATGAAGGAATCATTGCTATTTTGCTTGCTAGTAATATATACTAATAGTGTAATTATGATTCGATTATTATTCATCATTGCTACTACAGTGCTCGCACAACCTATTTCGAACACATCAATATTTCCAGCCGATTTCGGTTCTCCGCTAGGCATGTCGCAGGGTGCTTTGCCTTGCCAAGACATTGCAGCTTCCGTCACGGCACCTTGGTGTCGGACTGCAGCTGGCGCCCGTTGGTGCGATTCTGGGGCTACCCGATGTTCAGACGAACCCATTTCATGTATGATCCGGAGTACATTCGATGTGTATAAAGAATGAATTCCTGTGGACTTGAGGTGCACACGATGCATTCTACAGAGTGCGCGCAGACTGCAGATGCACAGCAGAACATATATCTTCAGTGCACATCAGAACATATATTACATATATATATATACGTGTATAGACATATATATATATATTTATGTACGTATGTAGGTATATATGCATTTTGGCATAGTACAGCAACATGCCTTCACATATGGTACTTTTTCCATTCACTTAATCTTCACATTTTCACTGCTATCTTGTTTCTGTGGAGCAATGCAGGCCATTTATCTCTTTGATAGATACCCTGGTTTGTCATAAAATAGTAGGCTACTGCACCTTGACATTGGATGATTCATCAAGTCATCAACATGATTTATCATCATTGTCCCTATTGAACAAGTCAATCCTTGCCAATTCTTGTGTCCAAATCCACCTGAATTAGCTGCTGGGACCCTCATGGACTCGTCCACTGAATGGGGAGACCCCCCAAAACCACGGATTTCCTCATGGAAAATGATGATTTTTGGATGATGGGGTTCCCTCATTTTCGGAAACATACCTTGATAGTCATGGATGGAGTTTCCAAGCCTCCCTGTGAGGCTTACGGGCGCCAGATGATTGAGTCTGCCAAGGTTGGCCCTTCTGCGCCCGGGGTCGAGACATGTCCGAAGGCTTTGGGCTATGATTCAGGGCACACCGCAGTGGTAGTGAACTGGCTACGTCTCTGCTGTTGATTTGCTGGCTCTGGAAAGACATGGTTGGAAAAGGGGCTATGTGTATATATATATATACATATATATATATGCACATATATTCACGTATTGGTATATATATAAATACACATTCCAATTCCAATACAATAAGGAAAACAACCTCAGCGACCTTCAAGCATGAGATGCATCACACATCAGCGATTTACGGCCTCATGTGGATCAATGCCGCAGCCAGAGCACCGTACAGAATCGCCCAAGGTGGGAATGGGGGAAGAGCCTGGTAAGCCGGTGAACATCCCAATGTTGGCCGGTTTTTTGGTTGGATAAAGTCCACTTTTTAACAACCAATTTTAGTGGATCCCAATTCACCAGATAACGTCCTAATTTTTGTGGATCCCTACTTTTTCTGGTGAATTCCTGCATTTCTCTTTGGTGAATGGCAATCCCCATATCACTTTGATGTGAGAATACGTCAGACGCCCTGCTTTGCTTCAGGCGAGACTGGGGGCGGTACTTTGCGAGGGCGATTTGCGTCTTGGATGACGATCAGACCCTGCGGGAATGGGATTTTCCCTTACATAGGCCTTACATAGGCTTTATAGATATGGTAGGTATCTCCAATTTAGGTTGTTGGAATGGAATTGATCAAACATACCAATGAGTATTTCCCTACAAATAGAGTTTTCTGGCTGGGAAAATCATCATCTATAAATGTGGAACTTTCCAGCAAGCCATGCTCGATGACACTGGAGGGTAGCTTATTTGACCATCAAACATGGGACCATAATATCAGGATATTTATAGGGCTATTTCCAAGCAATATGATCGCATTATGTGTGTGTCAGCAGTGTGTCCGAAAATGGGGTAGACCCTGAATTGTGGTAATTTTTATAGGACAATTACTGTATGATAAACCATCAAAAATTTGAGTACCCTATTTCAGACATGTATTGCTGGATCTTCAGCTATTTTGGCCCCCACATCGCACGGATGATTTGAATCAGAAGGACTGGACAGGATAGGTGAATTCTCAGATGTGTATTTTGAAATTCTGATTCCTTGCCGTAAAGACACAAGTTGCCGGAAATTTTCCCATCCCCACACGGCACCTTCCAATTATTTACCCCCAAGATGGGATGGTGTAGCACCAAAAAACAGTTCCACACATCATTTACATCAAAACTGGCTGGTTTTGTGGTCTCAGTACAAGAAAGAGCTCCAGATTATCGACCCCAAATTCGAATTGTTTAGCAACTTTAGTAGTTTTTGGTTTGAGACTTCAGCGCATCTCCCTTGAGGCACGAGAATTCAGGGCCACCAGCAGCTTCTGACAAGGTGTCACTGCGGATTGATGGGGAGCTGATAAATGTCCTATGATTTTGCGGACACCGTTGAATTTTGGGGTAGCCTCTTTTCAGACAAACCCTTAACTGGAAATTGATGTTGATATGATAATATAACTCCATATAACTCCACAATTCCAGCTCGAGTGAATGATGTTCAAATGGGAGGTTTCACAACCCCTAAGCTGGTCCCTCAGAACGTGATGCTTCGCTAACTGCAGAGGGACGCACTGGTGGGCAGAGCTCTGCCTGCGAACTTGGAAAATGATTGAAGGGTTCTTGAACGGATCTCCTTCCCCAAAAATGATGTTTGGGAGAGTACCTGTAGTCACTTAGCTGCAGTGAAGGTCTCGACTTGCCATATTTGATTGGTGGGGAATATTTTTGCTTTCCCCTGTTTGGCATGATGATCCCCTAGACCAATATGTTTCGGGCGAATTGAAGCCACCAAGCAGATAGCAATGTTTGAGACGCAGGCAGTGGGTTCTGGTGTGGCAGCAGTACGACAAAAGAGACCCTGGTCATTGCAAGGGTGCCGAGTCAGATACAGACCTGTGGCCTGAACAAATGGTAATTCCAAGCTGTAAGAGAGTAAATGCAGACACACACACACACATATATATATGTATACATAAGAGAGTAAATGCAGACACACACACACACATATATATATATATATGTATACATCTATATATATATATATGAGCTATAGACATTTAGACACACACATGTGTGTGTATATATATATACAATTACATATGAAAGAAATGCGTGTGTGTATATATATATACATAAATGTATGGATTGATACCTGCATCATACCCATTGAACTCCACCAAGGCAGGCAGTTATCACTTGTGTCCCCCTTTGGTCGACGGCGTAGCGAGGTCCAGCGTGGCAGATGCCTCGATGTCGGAGCTGGAAACTTGTCCAATTTGCTGCCTGGCATGGTGAGATCGGAAAAGAAGGTGAGTACTTCCCAGTATTGGATGAATTATCCATTGGCCAGAGGTGGTTTTGCACGTAACAACAGTCACTTACTCTCTGGTAATTTAACATTGCTATGGAAGCCATGGCCCATGAAAATAGATGATCTATGATGATTTACTTTACCTATTGAAAACGATGATTTTACATAGCTCTCTTAAATCACCAGAGGGTAACCCATGGGAAAATCAACATCACCTTCCGCAAAACCGGACAATACCGAGTTACCTTCCAGCAAGTTGCCATAGATATGTCAATCAGTTTCTGTATATAGGAACATGGTCTACACCTGGTGGGTTTTCCATGCATCTATGTTTTTGCAACCCCCAAAAAGCTAGAAACGTAACATCCTACAAAATCCGATCTAACTTAACGTAGTGAGAAATTACTTTTCTATCTTTTGGGAGGTTGCTATTATAACGGAAAGTCTGCAAGAAACCCGATGACGGGCCGGGGGATAAAAGCGCGGTTTTCTTTAACCAATCCGTTGAGGACTGTATTGACCGACAAAGCAGTCGGATTCAGATAGATTATATTCCATATGTATATATATGTAGATATGTATGTATGTATGTATGTATGTATGTATATATATATATATATCTATGTATATATGTAAAAATGTATATATGTATATATGTGTATATGTGTATATGTGTATATGTGTATATGTGTATATGTGTATATGTGTGTATATCTGTATATATATATATGTAAATATGTAAATATGTATATATGTATATATATGTATGTATATATGTACATATGTAATACATATGTATATATATATACATATGTATATATATATACATATGTATATATATATAGATGTATATGTATATATATGTAATTATGTTTGTATGTATATATATATATATCTATATGTATATATGTATATGTATATGTATATATATATGTATATGTATATATGTATATATATATG
>Ga0126342_10018975_pt1 | contig 11736 bp, 11 predicted proteins | sample Cyp1metagenome_FD_92528 | JGI IMG/M metagenome (GOLD analysis project Ga0126342, IMG submission 92528) | Coral microbial communities from Lord Howe Island, Old Settlement Bay, Australia - Cyphastrea 1 metagenome | ecosystem: Host-associated > Invertebrates > Cnidaria > Coral ... | reverse complement strand
GTATATATGTATATATGTATATATGTATATATGTATATATGTATATATGTATATATGTATATATGTATATATGTATATATGTATATATGTATATATGTATATATGTATATATGTATATGTAGATTGAAATTGGGATATTGATTCTATAAATATGATATATCCTAATTACATCCCATTATACAGTGCACAAATAAAGATACAGTGATATAGTTACGATATTCTGTATATCCCATGTGTTGTATCCAATCAAATATAGAATAGAACCATGATAACAAATTAGGGAATATAATATTCGACATTAATCAAAATGCGAATGATTGCGGACATTACACGATTTGTATCTAATCATCCAAAACATGAATCCCACGGTTTCAAATGTATCCCTACTTGAGAAGATGAATCCAGATTGTTTTTTTTTTGGTGGTTCACCAGCCAAATAAAAACTCTGTGAATTACAAAATAGTGACGGCCGTTGCCAAGATTTGGTTCCAACAGACAGTTTATACATCCAACACGCCCCATACGACCTGTAGGTTGCCAACATACAGCCCCAAGCTGGGTTCAGCCAGCTCCATCAGACCTGTAGGTTGGGCCTGTAGACTTGTTATTCGATTTTTGTCCTGGTAAAGAACACCAATTTCTGGGCAACGAAAAGATGATGATTTTTTCTCGGTTCATGGTCCCTGACTGCACCAAGAAAAACGACAGCCCGATCTCACCCGATCTCGCCCAAAGGTGGTGCCTGCCGAGCAAGTTGCGGAGAGAGCCCAGATGGATTCCAGTGGAATCAATGGCATCGACCTTCAGGAGCACCCGAGGATGTGCTGAGACCTGATTTTGGACGATGCTGAGTTTGTACCCATAGAAATGGGTGAAAGTAACGAAGATCATGGGGTAAGATATCTATTTTTATAGGTCAGCGCAGTGTCCAGGTACCCCTTGTGTTGGTGAATGTCAGTGACTCCTTCCCTTGTTCACAGATTTTGCCCCGGCAGGAAGCGCTGCTTCAGCAGGAGGTGAAACAAGACCAGCAGTTGCAAGCAGCAGCAGCTCAGCTACCAGCAGCAAAGCCGGAAGATGTCCAGACTGAAAAGGGGCTCTCCACTGCAAGTCTGGAAGTCAATGAATCCGTACAGAAGGCGCGACGGCCGACTTAGCGACTTGAGAATATCTGGGGGGATGAAGCTGCTGATATCTGCTGTTTGAAGATTTTGAAGCTGGATGGAAAGTCGGAAAGTTGAGGCGTTGAAACAACTTCAAGAATTGGTGCCAACTGCACAGGTGCGGCAGGGGGATCATTTGCTGATGAAATCGTCCTGAAAGGATGAACCAGTGAAGACGAAGCAGTGCGATCAAGATTCATCTGCCGACTGGTTTCAATCTACTACTTGTAGTAGCAGATAATAACCTTGATTTTGATGGGAATACATCAAATCTTTGACAGTGCAGAGAGTTCCTTAAAGATCCTTAAAGCCTTAAATCATCCAATTTCTTCTTTAAACATCTTTAAGCTTCATTGTGGGTTAATAAACCAATCTTTCACAGGATGTGGCTGCAGCTTCAGTGGAGCCTGCAACTTCTCCGCGAAAGCTTGAACCGGGAGGGGTCGGTGCCTCGATCATCGCAGAGGTTTCGACTCAGTTTCCATCCAGATCTGGATGATTTCAGATATTTTCAGATTCTGGACTCAGATTCTGGGTGATTTTCATGATATTTTTCATGATATTTAATGATTTATGATGATTTCAGATTCTGGACTCAGATTCCCCCAATGTTGGCGGATCAATCCCTGAGGTGGCTGTCGCCAAGAGCAAAGGCGCCCGAGCCAAAGCCAAAGCGCGCGCTGAGCCGGAGGCCTTTGTCGGATTTGGGGGCGAAATTCGTGGAAAAAAATGCCCCAGATTCCATGAAATTCCTAGAGGAATTGGGAACTTCTTTCTTCGTATTTTGAATTTTATGGATATTCCATGAGATTCACATGTATTCTCTATTTCTAGCCAGACCCAAATGGGGTACCCAGCCACAACCCACACATTCAAATGTTGGTCAATTTTCTAGTGGGTCATTGGTGGCCATGGTCGGACATGATCATTTTTTCCAAGAAAGAAAGGGTGGCATATGGGATGCAACCAGGAAAAATGAATGGAAAAAGGTATTTCAACCTAAAGTGCGGTTTGAACCATTATGAGGTCACCAGAATGGAATTACTTGAGCAACAAGAAATAGGACGGCCCAAAAACAGTCCGCCACAGATTTAAGTTTGGATCATTGGAATCCAGCTAGCTCAACGCGAACTTGGTGATTCTCCCTTGATTTTTTGGAAATGGCTTGTTGAGAAGGAGTATATGAGGACATAATGAATTTATATTGAATTTATATGATACATATACATATTCCCAATTCTATGCTGCCAGTCAAAGTTTCATTCAGGGCAGCTATCGTACTTGAACATCGCGTGCTGCTGTGAGGGAATTGTCATCACCCGCATCGATGTCAAACAAACACGAAGTTTCCGTGCTTTCCAGAGTGCGCTTGGGGTCTCCAGACCGCATTTCTTTGAAACACCCAGCCGTTCTTTCCATTCAAACCTTGTTTGTGCCTCTTGTTGATTCATTTCCTCATTGTGAAGTCCCCTGTTCATTTCGGCAAATCGACGTGCCTTTTCGTCAAGCGGATCTCTCTCTCTATCTCTGCCTCTGTCTGTGTCTCTCTGTCTCTCTGTCTCTCTGTCTCTCTGTCTCTCTGTCTCTCTGTCTCTCTGTCTCTCTGTCTCTCTCTCTCTCTCTGTCGATCCAATCTGTCTGACAGACATACTCATATACCATAATAATCCATAATATATATATATATAATTATATACATATTACATAATTATTGTATATATATATATACACGTAGCTATATATATATATATATATATAGTATGAATAAACACATACAATATCAGTGAAACAGTGAAACTACATTTCGGTTTCACATGGTTTCAGCAGCTCAAAACTTGCAGACCCGAGCGCAAGGCATCCCCAGTTGCCCCTGTTGCGCCCCCTGCTGTGGTGCCAGGCGGCGCACTTTTCGATTTTTCGTGATTTGACCAGCGAAAAAATTGGGGATTTTATCTACCAAACATAGGGATATCTTATGAGATGGTAGATAACCAATAATATGGGATTTTATTATAAACTTATTGTAGGGATATCCACATATTGTTGGGGTTTATCTACCAATATGACTGTATATCAGTTTGAATTGATGTGACCAACAATTTGCATTAAATTAACGATGGGTTTGTGACATGTGGAATTCAGCCCTGAAGGGCTGCCGTTTTCAGCCCTGACACATGACGCTTCCGATTCCGTTCGAATCGGGGGGACCCTTTGATCGAAACCCAAATCCATGCTGCGAGCACCAGTGAATGGGATTTAGCATGAGCCAGCAAAGGAGATTCAACGATCAACGGTTGGATAACTGCTGTAAAAATCTGTAAAATGGAGATATAGTGATGTATCAGTTATGAAAATCCTAGTATCAGGGTTTTGATCCATAGCCATTGTGGAATGAGTGTTGAAGCTCTTAGGTGTGCCTGACAGCGACAAGTCTGCGGCTGAGCTAGGGTCCATGTTGGTGGAGGAAATGGGTTGATTCTCTGCCCTCAAAAACTTGGCTGGTGATGTTGGCAAAGCAATTTTAAACCGCATAAACCACCATATTTTGATGGTTTATAATACCTATTTATGGTAAAATTGGGGATGGTGTATTGTTGCTTTACCAACAGTATAATCGATGGAATAGGAGATGTTCATATTCCCCACGAATTCAGATGGTTCCACGACTGTTCCACCCATGTGTAGCCTACCTCTTGCCTCACAAGTGCAATCGCGCAGCTGCCGGGGAAGGCCGTCACCGAAAGAAAAGAAGGTGAAAGACAAGAAGGACGGGAGACATCGTTGCAGATCATGCAGCAATGACTTCGGGTCCTCGGCGTCCTCGGAATGTGGGACAGTTCCTGTAGTTACTGCATATCACACGCACGTGATCCGAAGGAAAGGTAGAGTACAGGGTGTGAGCTGGTAAATTCAATTAATTATAAACCATAGCCATGTCCTTGGTAAACATTCAAGCTTAGGGTGTATTCTTGGGTTTACCACATTCCAATATTGATTCACGAACAATGGTGAGTTAAGCAACAAGCGAATCCCGTGTTCCGTCTGTAGTCTTCCTTTGGCCCAGGAGAAAAAAGCGAAGAAGTTGAAGCAAAAGCAAGAGATGGAGGATGCCGCAGCTGATGGACTTGCCTCACCTGGCACCTTTCTTAAGCTGTGAATTTCTTCTGAATTTCTTCTTTGGCTTCTTTCGCCAGCCTTGGGGGTTGGACACCTTTTTCCAAGAAGAGGTTGGCCACACACATGCATAGGAATGTCGGGTCTCATTGTGCGGGTACCCCAACCTTGATCCAACATCCATCAACATCCAAAATCGCCTGCGAGGCTGGAGCATTTTTATATTATATATGGGATGTGTACAAGAAACATCAAGAAACTCTTAAACACATCCCATATAAAAATCCCATATAAAAATCCCATATAAAAATCCCATATAAAAATCCCATATAAAAATCCCATATAAAAATCCCATATAAAAATCCCATATAAAAATCCGATATAAAAATCCCATATAATCCATTAGCCTATTGCTTTGTTTTAGGCTACCTTTTTGTTACCCATTGGTTACCCATTGGATGAGCCCCAAAAAATGGGGGATTCGGTCATGGTCAGCATGGTCATCCCACCTTGGGCTCTGACCACATAGCCATGACGGATCCATGGTGCTATGGTGCTGGTATATTTACCCTCTGGTTATGTCAAAATAGCTATTGAAAATGGCCATTTATAGTGGATTTTCGGATTTTCCCATTAAAAATGGTGATGTTCAATAGCTATGTTAAATTACCAGAGGGTAAATGTATCCCAATAGTGATGCTTACCCTCTGGTTATGACTATCACTTCGCCATGGAAAATCACCATCTGTAAAATAGGTAAATCATGTTTATCATCTACGAATGGTCCATTTTCCATAGCTATGTTAAATTGCCAGAGGGTATGATTAATCGCTATTAATCGCTATTAATCGCTATTAAGCTGCTATAAAGCACCATTAACCACTACTAACACCACTATATATATATGAACCACAAAAAACACCACTAGTAACCACTATTAACCATCACTTTGGATATTTTTGGGTCAGACATCTCTTCATCTGTAGCTCCTCTGGGCTCTGACCATCGGGGCGTTCTGTTCCATTTACAGCAGGCGCGCAGCGACGCTGCGCTGGGAAACCAGGGAGAGCTACCAACGGATGCGAAATGCAATGGATCATCGATGGTAACATATGGTCACTGTGGACTAGAACACCATCATCTATGAACCATTATACGTTTTATATAATGGATCATAGTCCATTGCATTTCGCAGCGCATCTGGAAATTAATGTAATATCATGGGATCATAGTCCATTAACCAAATGATTTGAATATAAATGATATGAATTACAATATATATATATACACGTATAATTACATATCATTAATCATTTTTTTACCATATCATCATGCTTAGCTATGAATGTAGTAGTCCATAGTAGTTATGGCAACGGCTGCCTCACACTGTGAATGGACGAGCCATGGGAGTAGCTGTAGTGACTAGCCATGGGATTTCTTCCAACCATCCACAGTATCATTGATTGGATTTTACCCTTTGGTAAACTAACATAGCTATTGAACATGGCCCAGTCGAAATAGTTGATTTACCCACTAAAAATGGTGATTTTCCGTAGTTATGTAAACGTTTACCAGAGGGTAAGCATCACTATTGGGATGATATAGTCATAATAGTATTCCAATAAGCCAATAGATATTTCACCAATGATGGACTAGATCAAAGCTGTGGACAATATGGGGGAATGCAATGGGGATATGGATGGATATATGGTAGATCTCACCACCAGGATGATCTAGTAGCATGCTGATAGTGCATTGTTGCGTCATTTTACTTAGGATTTGGCGTGGATCCCAGCGGAATTCATGAAATGTATCTCCGTTGTCAACTTTGAATTCAACGGATTTCCAGTATTGAAATGTATCAATAATCAACCATAATCAACCAACTGCCAACTATTCCTCTGGATTTCCATGGGCGTGCGGTGTCACGCTGTCACGCAGTCGCCTCTGGTCGGCTCGGAGAGGTGATTCAACTGCTTCTGGGAGTTCCGAACAGGTTACTCATGGGTGCCGCTCCGAGCAATGGATGCCACGCTATTTGCTGTCAACTGCGAAACTGCGATCTGTTGAAAAAGACCCATCAAAAGCCATCGATTTCCAAGTTTTGTATGAGAAAGGGAGCATGTACTTGTAGGAACCACTTACACTATCATATGATATTGTCTACATGTCAATATTTGATGGTAAAAGTAAAAACTTGTTAAGCATGGCTTTCCTATAGATTGCCCATTGAAACTCCAACGAAAGTTGCAACAGTTTCCCACTTTTTTTTTGACAGAATTAAATTGAAGCTGCTCCAAACACCCCAAGGTGGATCAAAGAAAAGCAGCAAGGCAGTGCAGCAGGCACATGGATTTTCAGAGGCTGCAGCTGCTAGCAGAGTTGGGAAAAAAGGATATAAACATATTAGTTAACAATCTTAACCAAAACCAATGAAACTGATGGCTTAAGCCGTTTCAAACCAGCCAGAATCGAAACGACCACACATTTGGCAGTTTTAATAGGGGTTCCCAGGGGTTCGCAACCATGGGATGCTGGTGGCCTTTTCACCATTTGATGATCTTTTTCAGAATCCCAGGATTCTGAGGATAACTTGGCCCCAGGCCGGAACCGCAGGAAAGCCTGCTGATACCAAGGACAGCTATCAGATCTATCAGGCTCTGGCTCCATGCTTTATTGAGAAGCAAAAAGACGCCGATGCATATCCATGATATAGAAATTGTCAATAGCAAGAATTTCACATGTATCAACTTCTCAATATATATATATATATTATATATCTATATCTATATCTATATCTATATAAAACTATATACATTATATCTATATACACATTATTTATGTATATGTATATCAGACATGCAGAGTGTGGACGCCCCGTTGAAAAGGGTGACTCCAACATTATCCTAGGTACAGTGCCCTGATTCACTATTTGCTGGGCAACCAGTATGTGGATACATCCCATATATTCCATCAGCCTCATAAGTCAATGAACAAGTCACATACACATATTGCTGATTTTCCAAAACACACGTTATATACCCTCTGGCAATTTAACATAGCTATGGACAATTGCCAATGTGAGTATTTACATGTATTATTATCTTACCTATTAACAATGGGGATTTTACCATAGCTATATCCCATTGTTAATATCCCATGACTAATAGCTATGATCAAGTGTTTGATATACATATATATATATATATATCCATTAATATCCCATTATCCCATAGCTATGTTAATGACTAATATCCCATTTGTGGAAAGAAAACAGTGTTTTTCATTACAGTATCCTCTGGTAATTTAACATAGTTATTGAAAATGGCCCATTTATAGTTGATTTGCCTATTAAAAATGGCCATGTTCAATAGCTATGTTTGTTTACCAAAGGGTAGCTTCAGCCACCAAGTCATCCCCTGTCTCGTTCAGTTTTTCGTCGTCATTGCTTCAACCTGGTGAATCGCCACACAAACTCAGCCTGCAGAGCGAACCCTGCGGCCTCCAGTTAAAATAACACGTGTTTTCTTGGGGTCAAAAAAATAATTATATAACATGTTCCGCTTTTAGCGAGTTGTTGGGTATCTATTTAAACTATTTGGCAAATTTAAGTGATATTGGTGGTATATATATATATATCAGGTTTTTATATATATATATATTTGAATATTACATTCTATGATATTCCCACTATTATCCCAATGTTTGATGCTTAAATCACTATCTTGATCACCATTGCCATTGTATCCCCATTTGTCCCCATGAAATGGTCGCTTTCAATACCAGCCATCTATTTATCTATCTATCTATCTATCTACCTATATAACTATAATATATATATATACACACTATAGTTATAGATATACATGTTAGGGTATGTATAATATCTATCTATATATATATATGCATATACAATTGTACAACTATACATATATGTATAATATCTACATCTATTGGATACACATATCTATATCATACATATATGTATATATACTATTATATATCTATATAATCTATATCTATTATACAAATATATATGCTTGTTGGGTAGCTCATTTTTATTGACCCATGACGACATCGATATAGGAGAAGCCGCGGCAGACGTGTCTCCATTCGCAACTCCACAAGACCAAGTTCTGCTTGTGCCCTGTGGTAAATAGTAATGGATAGATTCTTGGTATATCATAGAGTCTAATAGTAATAATATGTAATACTCATACTACTACTACTACTACTACTACTACTCCTACTACTCCTGATGATGATGATGATGAAGATGAATATTACGATAAAGATTGATGATACCAACGCCAATACCATAGTGACAATGGTGACACTGACGATACTAATAAGGATGATAATATTGATGACACTGATGACAACAATAACACGCTGATGATAGTGATGACAACAATAACATACTGATGATGATGATGATGATGAATGAATGAATGAATGAATGAATGAATTAATGAATGAATGAAGATGATGAAGATGATGATGATGATGATGATGATGATGATGATGAATATTACGATAAAGATTGATGATACCAATACCAATACCATAGTGACAATGGTGACACTGACGAGACTAATAAGGATGATAATATAGATGACACTGATGACAACAATAACACGCTGATGATAGTGATGACAACAATAACATACTGATGATGATGATGATGATGATGATGAATGATGATGATGATGATGATGATGATGGTGATTATGATGATGATGATGATGATGACGACGATGACGATGATAGTTAAGATGTTTTTTGTTCGGTGAATCTTAAGAACCATGAAACCAGGATTGAATCCCCAAGATCGCGCCTTGGGGACGCACAATAACCATCCATAAGATATGTTTCAAATGTTGGCACATTGAAGCATATCCAGCTGGGGTGGAGTTATCCCCATGGATCTATGGATCTATTCAATAGTGTTGCTTGTGCTTTTTTGATCTTCACTATCTGTTTCTCTACTTATCATGTTTGATAAAGGTATCCATGGTGGTTATAAGTGTTTACTTTAAGCATGTCAACCCTTGTTCCTGCGCTTGAGGTCCTCGTTTTTCTTGTCATCCCCTGTCCATTTGCTGGAAGAATCCAGCACCTTCTTTTTTGCTCAAAGATTCCATTATATTCCATGTATTGCTCGATGAACCTTGGGACCCAGCCTTTTTTCATAAACCAGGTACCACTTGAAGGGAGCTTGCCAGTTCGGTGCGAACTGCTCCTTCGCGCACTCTTGTGCTGAGCTTCAGGCGAGATGGGTGACCCTTACCGTGGTGACCCTTACGGTGACCCTTGGAGCCTTAGGGCCTTAGGGTACCATTTTGGGCACATGAATGGGGGAAGTCCCAGTCATAACTATCAATTTGTTCATGCCATTGCTCCATTCCCTACGTTTAGCACCAGTAAGTCATTGTATCAAACTATCATAAACCATCCACATTTCGGGGCGTATGTACTTTTGACATATCCAGATGAGCAAAATGGGGTCCTTAAATTGGCTTCCAACAGCTGGAAAGATATTTCAATGAGCTTTCCATCACTAGGCCCTAAGCGACCAACCCTTTCCAAGTTCACACTGAAGGCTGAACACATACTTCTGAGTTGGGGACTTTTGTATTTCAAGCCATCCAGAGAGTGGTGAGGAAGCCTGAACCGTCCTGATGTCTAGGATGATTTTGATCTTCATGGCTAGTATATAGACTATATATAGATGACGTCAGCTCCAAATAAAGTGATGACGGCAACATTTGGACATTTCGCAACCATCGGCTATCCTCCCAATCTGCCAATCTCCCCAGCCAGCGATTTTCATCCGATCCTGCCATCCTGCCGTCTAACTCCCCATTTGAGGCGACGCCAGATTTGCGAAAGACGCGGCTTTGCGCCAATTTTTTTGAGGGTTTAGAACTCAGTGAGACAAACTGTGTTGGTCTTTTATACTCCACAGAAAACCATGAATATTTTCTGGATTCTCTAACCATCAAAACCGGGTAGTACCCGCGTTTTCTGGAGTCTCATTTTTTTTTCCTATTTCTGGGAGTGGTTTTCTGATTCTTTTGACCAGCAGTTGGTTTTATCGTGCTCAGAACTTGACACGTCTCGGAGGTGGAGGATGCACGGATGCGGAGTGTACCTTTGCTCACAGTGTGGCGCCCAGGTTACCCCAGGTTTTCCAGGGGATTCTCCACCAGGTGCCACAAGAGGTCGCAGTGTTTCTAGATGTTTTCTACTATATTTTTTGGGGCTAAAATACGATGCCATAATCCACCTATGACTGGGAATGGTAAGTTTATACCACTAAACAAAAAATGGTGATTTTCCTGGGGGATGGTTTACTTATCATTGTTTTACCCCACATGAGTTCAACATGGACTTCTTTTTAAACCTATTTGGGATGATATCTGACGAACTGAGGTGAAGATGACTTGCGGTCCACCGACATGTTCTACAAGAAGACCCTGTCGCAACCCTTAGCTGAGCCAGACGCACTGGGCTTACGTATCAAAATGGAGATCTTGTAGCATTTTTGGAGGCTACCATACGGTATGGTAGATGATTGCGCAAGAACTTCAGGAGATTTTCCCGAGCTTAGGGTTTATGTACCCGCTGAACAAATCCCTGGCACCCACTGCCAGCATATACAGAAAGAGATTTGACACGGCTGAAAAGAGCGCAACCTTGAAATTGATGGCTGCCAAACGCTGTCCAAAAGGCATCGTAGAGCCTGTAGGTTGCCAACATACAGCCCCAAAAGCAGTCCAACAGGCCTCATAGGACCTGTAATGACCTGTAGGTTGCAGGCACACAGCCCCAAAGGCGGTCCAACAGGCCTCATAGGACCTGTAATGACCTGTAGGTTGCCAACATACAGCCCCAAAGGCGGTCCAACAGACCTCAACACAGCCCCAAAGGCGGTCCAACAGGCCTCATAGGACCTGTAATGACCTGTAGGTTGCCAACATACAGCCCATAGGACCTGTAATGACCTGTAGGTTGCCAACATACAGCCCCAAAGGCGGTCCAACAGGCCTCAACACAGCCCCAAACGGCGGTCCAACAGGCCTCATAGGACCTGTAATGACCTGTAGGTTGCCAACATACAGCCCCTAACAGGCCCCATAGGACCTGTAATGACCTGTAGGTTGCCAACATACAGCCGCATGGCGGTCCAACAGGCCTCAACACAGCCCCAAACGGCGGTCCAACAGGCCTCATAGGACCTGTAATGACCTGTAGGTTGCCAACATACAGCCCCAAAGGTGGTCCAACAGGCCTCAACACAGCCCCAAACGGCGGTCCAACAGGCCTCATAGGACCTGTAATGCCAACATACAGCCCCAAAGGCGGTCCAACAGGCCTCAACACAGCCCCAAAGGCGGTCCAACCGGCCCCATAGGACCTGTAATGACCTGTAGGTTGCCAACATACAGCCCCAAAG
>Ga0126342_10018974_pt1:2500-11737 | contig 11737 bp, 15 predicted proteins | sample Cyp1metagenome_FD_92528 | JGI IMG/M metagenome (GOLD analysis project Ga0126342, IMG submission 92528) | Coral microbial communities from Lord Howe Island, Old Settlement Bay, Australia - Cyphastrea 1 metagenome | ecosystem: Host-associated > Invertebrates > Cnidaria > Coral ... | reverse complement strand
CGAAGAGTCTCTGGGTGAAAAGTATATGGATGAAACATATGTGCAAGAAGAGTTTCTGGGTGAAGAGTCTCGGGGTGAAAAGTATATGGGTGAAAAGTATGTGCAAGAAGAGTTTCTGGGTGAGGAGTCTCTGGGTGGAACGTATATGGGTGAAAAGTATGTGCAAGAAGAGTTTCTTGGTGAAGAGTCTCTGGGTGAAAAGTATGTGGGTGAAAAGTATTTGCAAGAAGAGTTTCTGGGTGAAGAGTCTCTGGGTGAAAAGTGTATGGGTGAAAAGTATGTGCAAGAAGAGTTTCTGGGTGAAGAGCCTCTGGGTGGAACGTATATGGGTGAAAAGTATGTGCAAGAAGAGTTTCTTGGTGAAAAGTCTCTGGGTGAAAAGTATGTGGGTGAAAAGTATTTGCAAGAAGAGTTTCTGGGTGAAGAGTCTCTGGGTGAAAAGTATATCGGTGAAAAATTAGTGCAAGAAGAGTTTCTGGGTGAAGAGTCTCGGGGTGAAAAGTATATTGGTGAAAAGTATGTGCAAGATGAATTTCTGGGTGAAGAGTCTCTGGGTGAAAAGTATATGGTTGAAAAGTTTGTGCAAGAAGAGTTTCTGGGTGAAGAGTCTCTGGATGAAAAGTATATGGGTGAAAAGTATGTGCAAGATGAGTTTCTGGGTGAAGAGTCTCTGGGTGAAAAGTATATTGGTGAAAAGTCTGTGCAAGAAGAGTTTCTGGATGAAGAGCCTCTGGGTGAAAAGTAATATGTGCAAGAAGAGTTTCTGGGTGAAGAGTCTCTGGGTGAAAAGTATTTGGTTGAAAAGTATGTGCAAGAAGAGTCTCTGGGTGAAAAGTATATGGGTGAAAAGTCTGTGCAAGAAGAGTTTCTGGGTGAAGAGTCTCTGGGTGAAGAGTATATGGGTTAAATGTCTGTGCAAGAAGAGTTTCTGGGTGAAGAGTCTATGGCTGAAAAGTATATTAGCGAAAAGTATGTGCAAGAAGAGTTCCTGGGTGAAGAGTCTGTGGGTGAAAAGTATATGGGTGAAAAGTATGTGCAAGAAGAGTTTCTGGGTGAAGAGCCTCTAGACTCTAGATGAAAAGTATATGGGTGAAAAGCATGTGCAAGAAGAGTTTCTAGGTAAAGAGACTCTGGGTGAAAGGGGTATTGGTGAAAAGTATGTGCCAGAAGAGTTTCTGGGTGAAGAATCTCTGGGTGAAAAGTATATGGGTGAAAAGTATGTGCAAGAAGAGTTTCTGGGTGAAGAGTCTCTGGGTGAAAATTCTATGCAAGAAAAGTTTCTGGGTGAAGAGTCTCTGGGTGAAAAGTATGTGGGTGTGAAAAGTATGTGAAAGAAAAGTGTATGGGTGAAAAGTATGTGCAAGAAGAGTTTCTGGGTGAAGAGTCTGGGTGAAAAGTATATGGGGGAACAGTATGTGCAAGAAGAGTTTCTGGGTGAAGAGTTTCTGGGTGAAAAGTATGTGCATGAAGGGTTTCTGGGTGAAGAGTCTCTGGGTGAAAAATGTATGGGTGAAAAGTATGTGCAAGAAGAGTTTCTTGGTGAAGAGTCTATGGGTGAAAATATGTGGGTAAAAAGTATTTGTAAGAAGAGTTTCTGGGTGAAGAGTCTCTGGGTGAAAAGTATATTATATTGGTGAAAAGTATGTGAAAGAAGAGTTTCTGGGTGAAAAGTATGTGCCAGAAGAGTTTCTGGGTGAAGAGTCTCTGGGTGAAAAACATATGGATGAACAGTATGTGCAAGAAGAGTTTCTGGGTGAAGAGTCTCGGGGTGAAAAGTATGTGCAAGAAGGGTTTCTGGGTGAAGAGTCTCTCGGTGAAACGTATATTGGTGAAAAGTATGTGCAAGAAGAGTTTCTTGGTGAAGAGTCTATGGGTGAAAAGTTTATGGGTGAAAAGTATTTGTAAGAAGGGTTTCTGGGTGAAGAGTCTCTGGGTGAAAAGTATATTGGTGAAAAGTATGTGCAAGAAGAGTTTCTGGGTGAAGAGTCTCTGGGTGAAAAGTATATGGTTGAAAAGTATGTGCAAGAGTCTCGGGGTGAAAAGTATACTGTATGTGTGAAAAGTATGTGCAAGAAGAGTTTCTGGGTGAAGAGTCTCTGGGTGAAGAGTATGTGGGTGAAATGTCTGTGCAAGAAGAGTTCCTGGGTGAAGAGTCTGTGGGTGAAAAGTATATGGGTGAAAAGTATGTGCAAGAAGAGTTTCTGGGTGAAGAGTCTCTGGGTGAAAAGTATATGAGTGAAGAGTATGTGCAAGAAGAGTTTCTGGGTGAGGAGTCTATGGGTGAAAATATGTGGGTGAAAAGTATGTGCAAGAAGAGTTTCTGGGTGAAGAGTCTCTGGGTGAAAAGTATATGGGCGAAAAGTATGTGCAAGAAGGGTTTCTGCCTGAAGAGTCTCTGGGTGAAAAATATAGGGGAACATAGGGATAGATGGGATGCTGGCTTTCGTTCCCCCCTTCTCAGGTCTAAAGTTTCCCCTGGCCACATCTTCACTGACCACATCTCCAGAAAACCCTACCTCCCAACAAAACACAGAACAAAGGATCTAACCATATCTAACCCCAAAAAAAACAGAAATCCCCACCAAAGTTGGCATGCTTTCTTCACGGGAGGGGCTTATTGCCGCCGGTGACGGTGGCTCACATCACTCAACGCAGGTTTACTAATCCCACGTTGACATTAGATGCGGAAAAAGTGACCATTTTCACAACTGTATGCTTTGGCTGGACCGCACGAGGGTTCACTGCAGTTTGGAGCTTTGGAGTTTTTTTGCGTCAGAAAAAAGGCGTCAGCATGCGTCGGCTAAAACCCTGCAACCTGTAGGTGTCCGGACATCTGGGCGCAAAAAACCGCAAAAGATCTTGGTGAAGTGGCATTTGAACCCGGACTCTGTGGTCAAGCAGATCAATCGCTTTGATGGGCTCCGCAACTGGGCGTTGATGCGGTTGATTGTTGGACCTGGGCTTATTCCTTGTGATTATTGAAGCACATATAATCCATTATAGCTTATAGTCATGATCGATTGTGGAAATATGTTTTTACTTGTTTGGATTTGGCTCAATATGGCTCAATTCTTCAAGGTACATCAGTACATCATTGCAATCATTTATACAACAAAATACAGAACATCAAAGCCAAATTGCCATAATACAATATAGTAACATGTATAGTATCTATATAATTCATTTATAATTCTATATCTATAGTTTACAGAGCTTTTTTCAGTCATTGGATGCCATTGGAAAGTCCAAAAAAGAAGCTCCGGCAACGGGTCGATTCGGGTCGTTGCGAGCAGGTCGTTTCCAGGTGGACTTGGAACCAGCCAAGCCGCCGGTGGTCCAGGAGACTTCGGTCTTCGCCACCAAATCGACCAAATCCCTGCGGACGCTCTCAGTGCCTTGGGTGATGCCAGGGCGCGGAGAGAGACCACGAAACATGGGCCATGGATATGTATATATAATATATATAATTAAATATGTATACATAGTATGATGGATTATATAATGGTGTATATATATATATGCTTGTATGTGTGTGCGTGCCTATTTGTAACCAGCAAAAAGTATGTGGATGTTATAGGGATATAATATGATATAATCAACCATATGGACTTGATTTGTTGGTCATTGAGCAGTGGCTGCTAAAGTCCTTTTGATTGATGATTAGATCGGGGAACATGACAATCCATGAGCTGGGAATCCTATTCAAACGTTGCTTAAGCTGATTATGCCAGAGGTATGCATGGGACATGTATATATAGGCCTAGCTATGTCTACGTAATGTATTATAGCTCGTCAATGATGTTGATAATGATAATGATAATGATATATCCTGATCATGATGAAGATTGAAATCAAGACATGGTACATGTACATGATTAAATAAATCTAGTATATAGTTCTCCGTGAACTTACGATGCTCAGTGTATCTCAGTATAATTACCATACAGTAGTATATTTGGAGAGAGAGAGAGAGAGAGAGAGATTTAGTATACTTGTTACGCTACGTTCATCTACTATCATGGACTTGCCATATTTATATTATACATACAAACTATGCCCTTGGACTCAGGAAGTCCTCCCAAAGGAGTTGCACGATGAGCCGGATGAGCCAGATGAGCCGGATGAGCCGGATCAGCCGGTTCCGACGGAGCAGCGCGATGAGTATGTCATGGACAGCATGGTCACTGGGGGTGACCAGATGCCGCCGGCGGAGATTTTGCAGAAGTTCTTTGGACACAAATTGGAAGAAAATGCGGGCGATCTGGGGGATATGTTAAGGTTTTTAAATGTTTTTAAGGGATGATGGTGGGATATTTAGCTAGTTAGGGTGAAGCAGTAGTGTTGCGGAAGCATAGGGTGTTCGACTACTTCATGTGTATGTTGGTCAAGTATGGTCAAGCTGCACGAAAGCACTGCTGTGCTGCTAATTGCTCGGTGTGGAGTTTGGTATGTTGATTGTATCTCCCACAACATTGTATGATATTGTATGCTACCATAGTGTATTATATCATATATATGTATCACATTATGGAGCTATGTATTTTTTGGTTGTTGGGTTGGTCTCCAACAGAAACGCCCCACAACGTTTTTGTTTGGCGATAGCCACCTCATAATGATTCACAGTGGTTATGGGACGTTTGCCTTTGACATGAATTTATTCTTTACTAATTTACGACGTGTTTTACACAATCAGATAAATTGGACCCCATACGAGCTGTGGGATGTCAGAACCAGTGACGGAGCTTACAGGTAGGTTACTCTATCTTCATATATTTTCATTTAGCTAGTAGTTCGGCTCTTTACAAAAATGAAGGAAACTTAATGAACATCGAAACACATTCGTTTACCCATAGCTGGTTGGAGATGCAATCGGGACGCCTATGGCAAGGTTGTCTCCCATTGAAGCTGCGAAAGCGGATCGCAAAGCGGATCGCGAAGCCTATGAGAATGGCCAGGCCGGGAGGCATCGTTTTCCACGCTGGGCTTGGATGGAGCCACTAGATACAGCAGTTTGACAGAATGACTGCCTGTCAAGGAAGTTCTCTACCACTCAGAGACCTTTGGTCGCGTTCTCCCAGCAGTGACATGGCTTTGCTCCGTGGTATTCCAGGGTAGCCGTGTGCATCAATTCCAGCTGACAGGTGGATTTTTATCCCATTTTTTTTGGCATCAACTGCATCAACTGCATCAACCTGAGGCCATTGTTGGGCGTGGATATTTCTACACCGATGGCGAGGAGGACATCTATCTACACTGCTCTTAAACATGGCATGTAGATAAGTATAATCCACAAAAGTTGTGGACTGATAGCGCCCTTCTGGTCACAGAGTTCATCTGTCTATTCTCAAAAGCATCATAAAGAAATCTTGCTGATTCAAATATGTTCAAACTTGTGAGGGTTCGGTTTTGTCGCTTCGTATCATATCAAGTAAGTGCAGAAGAATTAGGTACTGTGCAAGTAGATCTTGGACCACATCACTTCCTGCCTCATCACATATTCATATATATTCAAAGGGTATTGAAGATAAACTATGCTGAGTCGGATGGCGCGGTAGCAAGATTTCAGGTTCCTTAGCAGTCATTTTTAGGAGTCTCAGTGGCGCAGGCATCCAATTTCTTTGGGGCTTCTGGGTCCAAAGGGAAGCAGGACATACCAGGACCTTGACTTACTGGAGTTTTTCTTGATGCAGGAGGAACTAGCGTGGCCGTTGTACAACTGCAAGGCGCGCATGCACCATGTTCAAAGCGCCCATTTTTTGGGCTGGTTCAAGCTTGGGGCTGGTTCAAGTGCACATGATTTTCTTCCACGGTGGTTTCCGTTGCTATGCTTGGTTGCTAGAGGGTACCGCTTTTCGGCTATTTTTCCAACTGGGGATCGCAACACCACCGTCTTGTGGGGAAATCTATTTGTTTTTTTTTTTGGCGACGCTGCCGATGCTTGAAACTACTTGAAACCCAATGACATCCACCGCGCAGGTGGGTGTCAAGTTACGCGAGATGGTTCCAATGTCAAGGCTTCGGGCTCCGTTAGATGAGGGCGCGGTGGTGAGTGTGATGGGCGCGCCTTGGCCGCTGTCATGATGGCTGATCACGTATAATCAATGATAATCATGTCATATCATGTCTATAACCCCCAAAAAGAATCAATATGGAAATGCAATCTATAATATCTATAATCTATCGGTATCAATAGCTATTAATATCTATCAATATCTATTAATATCAATCTCTATCACTATTTGGAAGGATGTTTGTGACTTTTCTATCTTGTTCTGGGCTGCTGCGATGTCATAATGATTGCTTGTCATGTGATTTCATGGTTTTGGGATGTGTTGGACGCCAGCTTTTTCGGTCGTTCGATCCACTTCATGGAAATTTACTTCGACATTTCCCGCAAGACTCTGCGCATGAATAATAATGTATGTGTATTGTATACTATTCATTTTATGCATATAATATATGAATTATATATAGGTGTATATATATATTCGTGTGTGTGTATTATATGGAATGCACTCAATAGAACGCTGTGGACACTTTGTAGTCATTCCCCATCTGCCCAGGAGGAGCAATCGGATGGCACGAGAGCCTGGACCACTGGGCATATTCTCGATGCATCTGCCTGGAAAATGACTCACCTGGTGTCATATCCCACCTATGACATCCTCCTGAGTGATGGCACGAAATGCAAGGCCTCCTTTGATAAGATCCGAAGGCGTTTTGATGTGGGCCAGCTGGTGGAAGTCTATATGGGTCGTACCTTCGGTTGGGTCTACGGAACTGCGGCTGAAGAGTTGGTGGAAACCTGGGGCTCCGACACTGAGGAGCTGCAGACCCTGCAGGTCGTCCTGGTTCGTGATGCATTGGCGGCCACCGTGCCCTCATTTTTGGTACGCAGCCGTCCGGCCATTACAGCCAGGATTTGAGAACCTAGAATCATCTAGAATCATCTAGAATCATCTAGAATCATCTAGAATCATCTTCAATCATCTAGAATCATCTAGAATCATCTAGAATCCATAAACAAAAATCCCAACGCTTCCAATATCAGGTCCATATTTATACAGTATATCATAAATAGTTCATATAATATACATGTTCGATTCAATATTTTTGTTAAAGGATTGTCCCATTTTCTTTTGAGTCAGCTTGTGCCCAACAAAAATGATAAATGACACTGTGATGTGGATGCTCTGGGTCCTCTGGGTCGGCTCTTTTTGGAAAGTTGACTTGGCACAGCCCAGTGGTAGAACTGCACAAGCCGCTAAGTCAGGCTTAGTGCTGCACCTAGTGACATTCTGTGCCAGGATTTGGACGGAAATCACCCGCCTAAGGCGGAGCGGATGAACGTCGATAGCTATGCCTTTGGCAATCAAACACTGGGAAATCATGGAAAACCATGGAAAACCATGGAAAACCTGAACTGTAATGAACAACTTAGGAAATCAATGGCAACAATTGAGTAACACGGATGACTTTTCGGCCAGTTACATAGATTACCAGAGGCAGTTCACACATGTTTGAGTTTGAATGAGCAGCGGCTCAGCAGGGGCATTTGATGCAGGGTATCACTATTTAGAGACTATAGACTATATAGATCTATATAGATGTTTGATGATGTTTGAATTCTGGCATTAACTGACCATGACCTCCTTGTATTCCACCTGTTGAAAGCTGCCGCTCAAATAATTTTGGTGTGAGATATTGCATTCCAAGGGAAGACTTGCCACCACTCAGTTTAGCTGGAGTGGCACCCCGTAACCCAACCCCGTGGGTACAAAGTAGCATCCCTTGCCATGAATCATAATCATGAATCTAAAGTTTCGACGAGCGCCACTGGGAACACATTTTTGTAGTCTTGGGCAATTCTCCCTGCACTCCGCCATTCCATCCAATTTTCATGCATGAGAAAAAACGGACCTTTGGGCCGCTAGCCTCACGCGCATGTTAGACAAAACCGGCAGGCGCGCGTCAGCAGATTCAATCGATCAGGATGGCGTCGATCAGCATCCAGTGATCTCCAGCGATCCCCACAGCTACCAAGGCTCCTGGGCTGCATCTCCTGCCAGATCCGTGGTAACGTCATGACGTGGAATGCGTTGATGAGTGCCTGCAGACCCAGTGAAGAGGAGATGCAGGCGAGCTGCTCTCTGGGAGTTTGCTCCATTCAGTCCATTCTCGTCCATTATGTCATGCTATATTCTGCCCCGGGAAGTTTTCCAGAGACGTTTCCGGCTGGCTCTGAAAGACAGATTCTTTGGGAAATGGTCACCAGCTGAACATTCAATGCACATTGTCCTTTGCGGGCATGTTGTGGGCTACACTTTTAAGATGTTTTGATCTTTGGGGAATTTGGCTTGGTGTCCCCTATGTGCCCTTATACTTTTATTCTCAAACATCATCTTGTTTGTGGAAGCGACTTTCCCCCTGAAACCTCTCCTTCCAAGCATGGATGCCAATTTGGTTTAAGCCAGCAAACCTTTTCGGGATCCACTTGAACTCTGGGTACCCGTTGCCTTGTGGCCTGTAAACTAATCCAGATTTCCACGGTTGAGCGCTTTCCGTCTATGCCCATTCTGTGGCTCTTGATTTTTGTGGAGGATTTGCATGCCCGTTAGTTCCAGTTCTTTTTCTTTGGTATGCGCAGCTAGTGGCTGATGGCAACAAAGCATCTGTATTTTTTTGAGAGGGGCCACCGCGAAGTACCGTACCCCCCACCACATGTACCAGGTTTCGGATAGATTCTTCAGCGCCCAAGTGCCTGCCATGCAGCTTCACAGGTGTGGCAGGAATGGAATTTCGGATTAGCTTGCCTGGCACCTTGGCTAAATTAGCCCCAAAAGGTCGGCTTGTTGGCCATACGCCGGTTCCGCTGAGGAACGCATGCGCCAGGAATCATTAGAGCCGAGTGGCGCCAGTTGTTCCACGGTTGCACTGGGGTCGAAGGAAGCGGGTGACCCATTTCAACATTTTCCAGCATGGACATCTTTACATTTTTGATAGGTCGTCATTGGTTTCGAAATGTTCCGCATATGTTCAAGATCGATTTGGAAAATTGTTTTCTTGACATGTTTTGTCCTGGTTATCTAATCCGGCAAGAAGGAGGTATCGCTGCTTTCTAGATCTTTGTTCGCCCATCTCAAACATTCCCAAACCCATGACATTCTAAAAAAAATATCATGAAACCCTCAAAGATGTTGGCAGTTGGCCATTTTTCTTCAAACCAAGGTGCATTTT
>Ga0126342_10018973_pt1 | contig 11737 bp, 8 predicted proteins | sample Cyp1metagenome_FD_92528 | JGI IMG/M metagenome (GOLD analysis project Ga0126342, IMG submission 92528) | Coral microbial communities from Lord Howe Island, Old Settlement Bay, Australia - Cyphastrea 1 metagenome | ecosystem: Host-associated > Invertebrates > Cnidaria > Coral ... | reverse complement strand
TCAAGCACCTTTCGGTCCATCAGTGGCTTCGCTCTGCCATCCCTGATTCACAACCACCAACCTCTCCTATAGGTTTCCTATTTTTGAAACTTCCGCCACCGCCTTGTGCGGTACTACTGGTAGCTGGATACTTGAGACTATAGTATATGACAGTATCTTTATAATGTGCAACAACTGGATAACCGGCAGGGAGGGTAGTTGGGGTTAGAAGTGGCTTTGATTTATTTTGCTTTGTCCAGTTACAAACACGTGCCATGAAAGATCACGGCAGGGAACTGAAAGCTCAAGGGATTGTTCTTCCAGAAACCTGTACATAGGTTTATCATGGCTTATCCTCCAAATTTGTTGTGGGAACGGGTATTCAATTCTTCTTCGTCGTACCCATTTCAGGAACCCGAAAAACTGGGAGGGGAATATGCTGCCACTCACTTCGGAATGTCTCAACCCATCTGGAAAAGACACGACAAAAGAATTTTCAACAGAATGGGAATTGGAATTCAAGATTTGTCCAGGATTTTCTGTATGTGAAAAAAACATAAAAAAACAACAGACTGAAGTCTTCTCCCAAAATATCCATCATATTCCATCCACATCCCACTGGTTACCAGTGCAACCAGCAGTGCAAAAAAGCAGGCCACATGCCTCATTCTGCCGCAAAGCCGCCGCGCTCAAGCTGGTGGCTCGGAAACGGCCTGGTGGAAACTGCTGATCATCAGTTGAGCTACCAGTGCGATAAAGTGGTAAGTCATGGTAAATCATGGTACAGTAATCTACAGTAATCTACAGTAATCTACAGTACTAATCCCCAAGAACATCAAAATCCAAGTGCATGATGTTGTTCCACTTGCCCACTTGTACAGTTGAAAAACGCTTTGTCAACTTGTCGCTAAAAAAAGGCAACCAGCGACCAGGTTCAGTGCCTTGAAGCGGTGGATCTGCCATGTCGCATCGCTAGCGCTGTCGAAAGGTATCCTTCATCGTAAATTTATGGCTATCAACGTGCCTAAAGCATTTATACAAATGTATACAGTACATAGGTAATCATAGGTATACATAGGATACAGAAGTTTGGTTTGTTTGGGTGCATGTCGATCTCAGCATTTACCGCCCAGAGAGAAACACAAGTCCGGCAGCAGGTCTAGAAGTGGGCATGCTCACATTTCACGTGCACAACATGTTCAACATGTTCTGGCACGAAAAACACAGGCATTGGCGCAGCATTGTCAAATACTATGAGCCAAATCACCGTGCCGGATGCTGGATTCTGTATGAAAGCTCTTATCAATGGGAATTTCAGGATCCTAAAATGGAGGTACCTACCGTATATAAGGCCTATATAAGACCTATGTAAGTGAATATCACCACAAAATATGGCCTTATATGGTACAGTACCTCCATTTTAGGATCCTGAAATTTCCATTGATCTTACAACCTCCACAAGTGAAGCAGAATCAAATGCTTTCCAAGGACTGGGCGCTTTTGTGAAGGTCACGTGAAGAGAATCCGACCAGGTAGGATCCTGCAGATGCAAATCCTGGCGTCTATCAAAAAAAAAAAGGATACCCATGGATACCCCGAAAAATCCACACATATTCCCGAGAAAACATCATTTAAGTGGGGGTAACCCCATGTTCAGACCCAAATAATCATTTTGGATCATTCGTGGTTCTATTCTCCCATGAAACATATTCTAATATTTATAAATTATAACACATTATAACCCGATTAGATCCCTATTGATGCTTAACTTCCGCATCCAAGCCCGAAGAGTCGTGCCTGTGTGGTGCCTCGAGGTACGTTCGAAAGAACTTGGGCCACAAATGGCCTGGGTTTTTCAGAAAGCTCTGGTAATCAAACATGGCAATGGAAAATCCTCCATTGTCCCATTAAAACCTCCATTCATAGGGGATTTATGGTTATTGTCCATTGCCACACTTGTTTACCGGAGGGTAGTGGGAATATAAAGAAGTTGAAAAGAATAAAGTTATATACAGCGTTTATTCCCCCAAGTCCAGCTTGACACTTTCCTTGAAAACACCAAGAAACTTAAGACCTTGGAAATTTCACCGTCAAACATGGGACTTAATCATGAAAAATGGGAAGTTATCCAGCCGATGATTGAAACTGATCGAACACAGCAAAGGGAAAATCCATTGTTTGATGAATCGATACCCTCTGTAAACTAACAGTTTGCTATTGAAAATCACCATTTGTCAAAGGTAAATCATCTATCTATAAATGGGGATTCTCCATAGCCATATTTGTTTAGCCTAAAGGGTAGCTCTGCAGGATTTTTCCATTGCCAGTCATCACCGGAGCGCATCAGCTGAGTTACCCCTTGAAGATTGCTTCGTTCACCTCATGTGGAGCTGCTCTGCCACGTCGCGGGTCGCCGCCTGTCAGTTGTTCAACTACAACATGCCGGGGAACATTGGGGGGAGGACAAAAATGATCAAACATGCACATCAAATGGGCTAAAAATGATGAAACATGATGAAAAATGACGAATCTGGGAAGAGACATGGCAAAACTGATCCCCGTCCTGGATCCTGATCTCTGAGGATATCTGAGGATGTGACGAATCACTCGCATGTCGATCTGTGGAGCAAAGGTCCATGCCTCCTGCAACAGTGAAGCATTGAACCCAATCGAACCTGTAAATATCTGTAAATTATCTCCAGTTCTTGGAGAGTCTCTCCGAATATTTTGGACTGCCGTGTGAGTCTTGTTTTCTGATCAGGACTCTCTGAGTCTTCGAAATTCCCTCCCCTTTCTCAAGCAAACGTACGGAGCCAGTTCAAGATGATTCGAAGTTCCTGGCCGATGGAGATGTTCTCGATTCTCATCGGGTGGAAGTCCAATTCAATCTCTTCCTTGAAGAGAAATGATCATAGTTGCACTGCACGTCTGAAAAGTCTGAATATCAATCTGAACAGTCTGCTCAGAGGGTTTCAAGCAGCAGACTTGGATACTGCACATTTGCAATTGCATTTCCAACAGTAAAAGCCTCTCATGTGGGTTGACATTGGATATCCCAAAATTTCTATGGTTTGCAATTGAAAAAAAAAACATGTTTTTGGTGGTTACCACAGACTTGCAGATTTTCTCCTCCAGATCTTTGACTTTCTCAACATCTTTCATGGCTGCAAGGGCAGCACCGGCCCCAGAAACCTGGATGTGTCACATGTCAGAAACCTGCTGTTGTGCAAATGTATTGGCATGATTTGGCATGCATACATGATCATACATGTACCTTAACCATAAATATACATGTTACATCATTTTAAAGGTTTGATATATGATATGGGCATATTATGGCATATTATGTAAGTATATTATATTTATAGCAATTATACATATGTGGGTCGAAATTGCGCGCCACCCGTTCCCGCCATGATCAACAAGCTCTATCGCCAGCAAGTGCCTGCCTTCTCTCTCTCTCTCTCTCTCATCTATTTTATGTGCTTGAGGGTCGGAAGCGGAAGGTTGAAACGTCTCTCTTGGTGGTTTCAAGTCTGCTTTCCACCACATGTAGGCAAGAAGAAAGAGCCCGGGGCAAAAATGTGATGAGTGTTTGGTTCTCCCTCTATTTTTTCCTCTGTTTCTTTAATTTGCTTTTGCTTGCTCTTTCTCTTCTCCTCATTCAATTCTCCTTCTGTTGTTCTTCTTGTTCTTGTTTTCACATGGCTCGTTTAGAATGTTTAGATTCCAAGTTCTTATTTTGTTGCGAGCAGGCTCTCACAGTGTGCTCTTCGAAGCTAGTGCCTCCGCAACAACTATCGTTCAGACTTCAAGTTCTTCCCGGCCTTTGCCCAGGCAGAAGAGGCACCTTGGAATCACTTCCCCGAAAGTCTGATTGATCGTTACCCCTTGCCAACAAAACCCGAAACAAGCCAGTGACTTCAGCCACTTCAGCCCGAGGCTTTCTGCCAGAGTCTTCTCCTTCTGCCGCTGAGCACGGTTGTGCCTCTGCCCTTCCGCAGGGGTAACTCGACTGCAGTTTCTCCAATTAAGCAATCACTGCGTTTTCCCAAGCCACCCATCCCGGAAACCACAGAGACATCCTCAGTCAGACTTGGATCAGTGAGAAAAAAAACAGTTGCCACCATGGGTTTCAATAAATGGTCTCATGACGACTGGATGCCGAACTGCCTCCCCGTACTCTGACTCGCTGCAGTCGGCGACGCATCGCCTAGGACATAGCAATGATGAGGGTTTCAAACTATAAAACCAAGCATTTCATGGGGATGTGTATCATGGAAAACGTTTCATGGGATGATATATGTTTCACATCGTTTCACCAACTTGATATATTATACCCTCTGGTAGACTAACATAGCTATGGAAAATGACCATTTATAGTGAGTTTTCCCATTAAAAATGGTGATTGTCCATAGCTATGTTAGTTTACCAGAGGGTAAACATTTATAAACAGCATATTGTTGTGCATCTGAAAATGGGGTGGGCGAGTTGACAAGCATTGACAAGCCGTTGGGCTCTGGGGCGCAGGCATGCCACCCTTCACCACTCAACACTCGCACGTCGTGCCTTCGTAACTGGCAGTTGGGGACCCTCCAGCTATACCATCCGGCTTGCGGCCAAAGGACGTCGTTAATTGATGTTAATTGATGTTAATTGATGCTAATTGATGTTAATTGATGTTAATTGATGTTAATTAATTGATGTTAATTGATGTTAGTTGATGTTAATTGATGTTTTTTTGGGATATCTGATATCTGTGGTGAAAAGCTCTCAGTGACGTAAGTGGAACCATAGTGGAAACCGCAAATCAAAACTCATCGACTGCTGAGTGCTGGCCAGCTCCAGGTTTCGGCATTGTCTTTGTCAAAGTCCTGGCTCTGCCAATTGCCACCCATTTTGTCCCATAAGGCAGAGAATCATCAAACATCTTCAAACCACGTTAGCTTTGAAAGCTCACATAATCATACATAATCCCCTTTCCGTCCTTGAAGACAGCGTCTTTGAAAGAGTCCGGAAGTTCCTCCTCCCTGGGTTTCAGGATGCAGGTAGCCCAAACATTATCTAACACTAGAAAGTGAATGATGTGAATGCTGGTCAGTGCCTCTCTCTCAAGATTTTGTCATCTATCTGGGTATATAAATTAAGGCCATTTGGGTATGATTTCCCTTATTAACCATGATTCCAGTGAGGTCGCAGTGAGGTCACTATAATTTATCCATGTATCCATGTATCCATGTCAAATCAGAGCTGCCAACAAAATCAGAAAAGACTCATGATGAATTCATCTCGTGAACAACTTCCAGTCCGAAAATATCAACCGGAGTTGACCAAATGACTTTCACGACATGTGCTAGACATTATGACTGGTCAAAGCGGCATTCCATAGCGTAGCCGCAGGTCTTCTATGAGGGCATAGGCCTGCCGTTCACGTCGTTCACAGCTGTGATGCTAGCCCGATACAAGCCCAAAAGCGCGGAAAATACAGCCAAACTCTGGTACTATTCCAGCTGTGTCGTTCCTTTGAATTTGATCCATAGAGGCCATAGACTCTCAGAGTTTACCTACGGAACCGTGAAAATATGTTTATCTATCTCTATATGGGGATTTACTGTAACCCCCCGAACAAGATGGAAAAACGAAATCCGACTGCAAAAAAGTGATCAATGGATATCTATGGCGTTTCATGACTTTTCCATACTTTTCCAAGGCATCTCCTACCATTCAATCTACCATTCTTCCCATCCCCATCGACTCGGCACCTCTTGTCGCTCCAGATTTCCCGAGCGCGTCACGTCATGTTTGTCAAAGAGCCGCTTCAGCTCATCGGCATCGGGCGCTTCGACGCTCCCAGAGGCGCCCATAGCGAGCCGACGCCCATTGCTGCGACGACGCTGGGTACGGGGGGTGCCATGACCGGGGGAACCTAGAACCTGGAACTACATACATAATTTATATGTAGAGAGGGGTGATTGACTCAGGGTGGTCTAACTCTGCTAGTGGGTGACTGATTCCGTCTGTCTCTCTCTCTCTATATATATATATATTATTGTATATATATGTGTATGTGTGTGCTTTGTTGAAGATAAACTGATATGATCTATACTTTTTGGATGTGAAATGATATCAAATGATATAAACATATAATATATATAAACTATAGATCTGCTTGGAGATAAAATGACATAAGCTAATATGATACAAGCTACTTGGGATGATCATATCCCAGGTTGTTGGATGGAATGCAAAAACATGGAAACCAGCAAACCTTTTAAAGACAGATGCACACCCAACTCTGAGTCAAGAACTCTGCGAAGTCAAAGCCCGAATATGTGTGGAATCCTTATCGGTGCAAATGGATTTGTCAAATATATGTATGTATATATATATATATCAGATATATACACATATTATCATTATTGTTATTATTATTACTATTATTATTATTATTAATATATATATATATATCAAAGTTGCCACACACGTGCAATGTATGTATATATATATAGTTGCTGCACATCAATGCACACAAATCCAACCTGTGGAAGATCCAACAACTCAAAAAGATCTGCTGCATCGAAAGCTGCTGATCAGGTGACCCACATGTGAGGTCAACAAATAAGGGGACATCATACCCCAGGCTCTGGGCATGGGAAACGATGGGAAAAAGATGGTACACCATATGTAAAACATATTACTCACCTTTGTTTTTGGGCTACCCTGTTTTTGGGGACGAACCCCGTGTATTCATGTGTATTCTGGGTCCAGTTCTTCAGACGAAGAAGCACCCACCCCTTTTTCTTGGGCAGACTTCGTGTAGCACATGCTGCCACGCCCCGAAGTACTCGTCATCCTGCAAGACGCCAAAGTCATTCACGGCCAAACTCACAAGCTCTCACAAAGAAGGGCTTTGCAGACCAAGTAAAAATATGGTAGCCCAAGAAAATTGATGGTTCATCGTTCATCGTGGTTTATCATCATGTTCCCCATGAAACCACGGTATACCATGTACATCCATGTACCGTTACCCCATTTTCAGACACCCCCAGCTTTGCATTGCCCAGTCCTGAGCATGTTCACGGAAGCCAGGTGGTACAGGTGCAGTCTGCATGGCATGAAGAAGCATGCGCTCGATGTTGTTGTACTCCTGCCCAACTCGGGAAACCCCATTTCCCGTCCACAGGTTGGCAGGTTGGCTGGGTATCTGTTTGAAAATTGACTTCAAAAAAAAACAACAACATTAGAATATTTAATATAATATATAGTAGCAAATGAAACCATGGAAACCGCTGGTTGAACTGGCTGGGGGGTTCCGTTTTTGGACAGGGGAGCATTCTCCCAGATCCTCCGGAGCAGGACAAAGCTGGGCTCGGCTGACTCCATAGGTGTCCAAGCTCCAGAAAGACTCCTGCGGAGGGAAACCATCGATTTGGATTTATCACTCATGGGGGATATGAAACCAACCATTTTATGGGGATGATTTCCTGGGAGGTAATGGGATAAATGGGATATGATATGTTTGATGGGATATGGGCCAGATATGGGTGTCTCTGAAAATGCACGTCCAATTTATAGCAGTGTAAATCGGGATCATGATGGTTAATTGATGTTAATTGTTGCATTTGGAGTACCCTATTTTCAGACACACTCTCTGTGTTTTTCTGGTAAGGTACAAAGACAAATGGTGGCCATGCTGGCCAATCCATCCAGTTTGGGGAAGACGCCCTGTGGAGAGAATACCCAATGAAGGTGCCATGCAGGACCATGCGGTACAAATGTAAATGACCTTGGATTCTACTGTTATTATATGTCCCGCTATCTTTTTGACATTCAGTGATGAAAACATGTGTAGTCTCAGCAGTCTTGCAACCAACAAGACTCTTGACAACAATTGCCCCCAAAATGTTCAAGCATCAGAAATTGCTGCAAAATCTCTTGCTGTCGTGGTTTCCAACACTTGTCCAACTCCAGTCCTCTGGCTTCCGATTCTGCAGTCTCTGTCGAACAAAGTGCAGGGCAAAACGACCATCGGCGCTGAGACTGAAGGGATCCGCGCGCAGAGACGGGTGTCGAGACCACTGGAAATCCTTGGCCCAAGGACTTCATCCCCTGGGTGGCGTTCACTTTTACACATATGTACACTATATGTACACTATATGTCTCTATTATAATATATATATATACAGTATACATACATATTATATAAATATTATATTGTATTAAATTATATTATGTTATAATAATATTATATTATATTATAATAATATTATTTTATATTATATTATATTATATTATATTATTATTATTATTACTATTATTATTATTATATATATATATTGCCAATATAGCATGGACATTGCCACAGGTCGTAGGCACTAACCCGCTTCCTACCTACTATCAAGAACCTAGGGCCTCGCTCACTGCTTGGTGGTGTATTATTGAAACGACATCTTCCCATGTAGGAAAAACTTCACACTGAGCAAAAGTTTCACACTGAGTGAAGGTGTCACACTGAGCAAATATCTTGTGTGTCTGTGTGTTTGTATTTGTATATATTTGTATACACACGTCTACATATTCCGTACAGATCTACCTACATGTTGCCTGCCATTTCTTATTCTACTTGGAATTCTACTTGGAACTTCCCAAGAATCCAAAAGGAGTCTGACCGTTTCCTCATGGCCGTTGGACGCAGCTAACATCAGCGGCGTCAACTGCCCTTCCGATGACACGTTGGGATCGGCTTCAGCCGACAGCAGCTGATGGCAGATCCTCGGCATCGGATCTAGAAAGGGGGAGGATCTGAAGTCATCCCAAAAAACCATAGGGATTTACAGGGACTTAATGGGAATATCATAGGAAAGTTTTAACGGTTTTAAAGTGATTTGGGGGGGCGTTCTTAAGTCATGGGGGATCCCGGAGTCGTCACCATGGTGGTTAACCTTTTTTCTAAGTAAAATGGTCATCTATGACGACTGGATGATGGGGGTACCCCCATGGGCAAAGCCCCGAATAGATGTTGCCAATGCTTGCCCTCAGGGTCGAAGCAAATCCGTTCTGCGACGCCAGGAGCAAAGCGGTCCATCCCATCTGATTGCAGCGATTCACGTAGTCCTTCAGATCCTGTCGCTACGACTTGAAGTGTCAACAATGATGCAATGCAATCATGATGTATCCAGAAGCGCGGCCCTATCATGATGTTATATGATGTTATCAAGATTCAATCTGCAACTTGGGCATCCAAAGAGACTGGTGTAGGTGCCCACGAGGTTCCATCCACCAAGCACAAACCATGCACAAACCCATCCCGCCTTTGGCAAAATCCCCGGAGCCGTCAACATGACATTGCACAGCTGCTCCATGCCCAGCCGGCAGCTCAGAATCAGGGCAGTTGATCCAAATGGATCTGTGATGTCGAAGAGTTCATGTGTTCCCATGCGCAAAGCCCATGAAATTGCATCTGCTTCACGCTGTTGCCAGGGCATTTCCGGCACCTCCTTCCACTGCAACAATCCCAGAATCTGTTGCGACAGATCCAGGCGCCGTTTCGTGGCTTCCTCCACCACTTGCAGCAAGCGATTGCCCGGGAGCGGCGGTGGCGGCGGTGGCGCCGGCGCCGAGGCGCGATCCAACGGTGCTGGGGGCCGAGGAGCTGAAGGAACTGCAACGCCGCGGCCCAAAAGAATGTCAGCCAGTGAGTCCAGAGGTATCCCTGCGGAGATTCATCAAATTGCCGGTCATGGCAGCTATGGCAGCTATGGGCTGGGTGTACTTTGGGATACCTTGGGTTTATGGAGATTTTCTGAGAGCACAATATTAGGAAATATGATCATATATCACTTATAAATAACATTAAATAACTTACAACACAATTCTCAGTTCAGTTCATTCATACAGTTGTCGCCCTGCCTGCCGGCCCCATGCGAAGGCTCCGTATCAGTGTGGGGATGGCGTGGTCAGGTACTCCTGCTTGAGCTGCCAGCCGTGAAATCTCGTAGGCAGAAATGATCCCATCCGCATCAAGATCGAACATAGGCAAGGCGCGCTCCAGGGATTCATACTCCTCAAAGGTTGGTGGCAAAACTCTCCACACAAAAAAAAACAGCAGCAGTATTTCCAGAAGTAGACAAAATCTTGAGGAGATTGAATCTGCCTGGTTCCGTGTGATCTTTGTCAGGGCGTAGTATCAGAACTGATTGAAATCTAGATAATGACTTGGGTTATTTGCACCTGGAAACTGGGTTGTAAAAAGTAGGATTCAAAGCTCCAATTTCACAGATGTTGTGATGACACTTCTTAGACAAACAGACTCTGCGGAATGTGGATTTAGTATTATAGGGTGCCTTTAATTCCACTCCATGATCAGGGATATACCGGAATGTCGTAATACCATTTAATACCCATTTTTAGATACACCCAGATAATCATGGTTCATCATGGTTCTATTATCCCATTAATACCCGATTAAATCCCTATCGTTGATCCTTAGACCCCCCGCATTTGGAGCTCTCGGATTTCGCCAGGACGCGAATGAAAACCACACCAAGAGCTTCTTTTGCGCTGCGCGCGCCAGCTCTGCTTCTTCTGGAGTTAGGAGGTGCATCACAAATCCACCGTCCCGGCAGCTTCGGCCAAGCTTGAGAAAACAGAAACGACCAGAAGATATTATGACTTCTGTGATATTCTGTGGTCACATCTCAACCATGAAATGCGATTCCATAGAGTCCCACGAATTCTAGCCACATTATATAATTCAGATTCATATTATATTTATATTACATATTTATATTGTAAATTAAATTGATATCTCGTCTCCACCGGACCAAACTATGCAACAAAGAAATACATTGGGCTCAAAAGTGCAGTGTGGTAACATTCTGTTTTAGGACCATTCTTTCTGAATCTGAATCTGTCCAGTTTGCGCAACGCTCCTGGCTCAAATCCTGCATGAAAGTTGTGCCTCAATAAGCTTGCAATGGTCCACAATAGTAACCAGCCTGTTGCCCGTTGCTGCAGCTTCGGGCCAGGAAGGTTGCTGCCCTTGTTTTCAGCTTCCTGGTGTTTAACAATATTGTACAATCTAGCTTTGCCAGTCGGCACTTTGGCCGCTACACTTTGCCCACGGGATTGGCCACACTGCATTTTAAAATCGAAGTGCGGCAGCCTCCAATAGCTCCTTGCGCAGTGGCTCCAGCTGAAATTTTCGCCGAAGCCCCTGCAACATGCCTCAGAGAAGGGAGATCTTGTTGAAGCACCAGAAGCGTGTTGCAAACTGGTCTGGAGTGGCTGGAGTTTTGAGATTGTATCATATTGTCTCAGCATTCTCGCACCAGTCTATGAAGCCATTCTTGTGTACGACCCAACCTGTCCTGCTCCTGATCAAGAATGGAAGAATGGTCAGCAAAGATAGTAACAGGACAAACAAAAATGATGAAAGAATCCATTGGGTAAGCAGAATGAAACAGTAATTTTCATTTTGAACTTCAATCATCAGAATCAGAAGCACTCTTCCATCAAAACACTAAGTACTGTACAAAAAAATCTTCCAATTGAGCCACGAAAAAATACCGCTATCATCCGCTATCCCATCTCATTGTACCGGTCAGTTGATAGTTGTGAGTTGTGTCCTATGGACTATCATATATTATCATATATTATCATATATTATCATATATTATCATATATTATCATATATTATCATATATTATCATATATTATCATATATTATCATATATTATCATATATTATCATATATTAT
>Ga0126342_10018972_pt1 | contig 11737 bp, 7 predicted proteins | sample Cyp1metagenome_FD_92528 | JGI IMG/M metagenome (GOLD analysis project Ga0126342, IMG submission 92528) | Coral microbial communities from Lord Howe Island, Old Settlement Bay, Australia - Cyphastrea 1 metagenome | ecosystem: Host-associated > Invertebrates > Cnidaria > Coral ... | reverse complement strand
TAATGATCATTATCCCTATTAAATGGCTATAATTGGGAATATACCCTATTTTCAGACAAACCCATATGTCCTTCCATTGGCCTTACATAGACAATAAACCTTGCATAGATCACTACAGGATGGGGCCCCTAGTCGATAGCGTGAACCGTTGGTTTATAAGTGGCTTAACAATGGTTTATGGTAGATATAACGAACTAGTGAATGGGAATTTCAGGATCCTAAAATGGAGGTACCTACCATATATAAGGCCTATGGCCTATTTTTAGGCCTATGTATGTGAATATCACCACAAAATATGACCTTATATGGTACAGTATCTCCATTTTAGGATCCTGGAATTCCCATTGAATAAACCTTGCATAGATCAGTATCTCTGATTTATGCATACACCCAGCGAAATAAATTGATCAATCCTTAACAGGCACGTATAGTATAGTCAGTACATATCCTACATTCGCCTTAACAGTACCTCTTGTCAAGAGGTACTGATAAACATTCCGACTATCTATCCGAGATATCAGTACCCAGAGGGATTTTCCCTGAACTGAAACATTCCTTAAAAAATCCAATTGTTGGAACAAAAAACGAGTGAGTCATGGCCATTTAGTTCATTGATTTGCCAAAATTCAACCGGATGATTTTCATAGATTGTTCTATAGTTATGTTAGTTTAGTTTAGCATGTATAGTTGATTTACCCATTAACATTGTGATCGTCCATGGTTATGTAAACGTTTACCAGAGAGTATACCCACTACACCCCATTCAAATACAATGGAATAGGTTTCCCAATTAAGATGGTATTCTGGTTGGTGGTTTCAAACATGTTTTATTGTCCATTTCATATATGGGATAATCCTTCCCATTGACTTTCATATTTTTCAAGATGGTTAAAACCACCAACTGGTTGTATATTATATAATATGTTATAATCCCATCATGTATATATATAACCATATATATATAACCACTATTATTTTCCCTGAACTGAAACACATCCCCACCAAAAATAGCCTTTGGTAATCATGGCCGTGGCAATGGAAATCCTCCAAATTAAAAGTTCCATTGATAGGGGATTTTCCACTGGAGGGTATCCCAACTAAACATCATGAGATGTATGTAATGTAATGCAATGCAATGCAATGCAATGTAATGTAATGTAATGTATGTATGTATTCATTCAATTATATCTCAAAAACATTGAATATCCTGATTGTCCTGAAACTGATTCAACAGATTCCCCAACAATATCATGATTGTTAGGTTATATATCCCCATCAGTTGGAGATGCTATTCCCAATAGTTGGGGGATTACTGGAGCGTAAAGCCTCATCAAAGATCATCTTTCATTTGTCAATTCTTTGGTTTTGCCATAAACCCATTATATACCCATTATATAAATTTTACATATGGATACAAATGCGAATGATATTTCAATAAATGTTATCCCGTTTATATTCATCATTTTAGGTCAGAATATGTCCATAGATATCTGGGATCATTTTTTATTGAAATTCCATCGTATATTCTGGGGTATATAGTTTATGTTTATTACCCAGAATATATGATGGACTATATTACTATATTGTTTTTTTTCTAAGGGTGTAATGAAGCGAATAATACTCTCTCTCATCATGTATAGATAAATATAATTTCTCATACTTTACATATGTATGTTATAATGATGTGAACATAAAAAATGAGCATGTTATATTGTAAATCACAGTACAAACAGCATGTCAGGGGGTCGTGGGGGGGTGACCATATATAGATATATATGGGTATAGTATCGTTAAGAGCTTTTTGCAGTGTTTGAAAACTTATATAAATCATAGAAGTTGTGCACGTTTCATAGCAGTTGCGCACGTTCCATAGCAGTTGTGCACGTTCCATAGAAGTTGTGCACATTCCATAGAAGTTGTGCACGTTTCATAGGAGTTGTGCACGTTTCACAAGCCCCCTAATAACGTTCGTGCTCAACTGCTGCGGAATGGACTCAAAACCGAAGCTCTTAATGATACATATGTTTTTCACATATTCTGGGCTATGTCCCAATTGTATGCAGGCCTTGGGTGCCACATGTGGCGCCGCCGCCCCGCGACAAGAGGTGGATTCTGAAGTGGATGGGGCGTGGACGGTTGGGGCTGGGGCGGAGATGAACATATCCAGGTATTCATAGATTATGATCATGGCAAATATATGGCAATAACCATGGGAAAATGGTGATTTAACCAACATAAATGGTTTATGGTTTATGGTACTTATAACTGGAGATTATAAACCTCTAACTGTATATGGAGGGTTTCTAGGTCAATCAACTGGATGCTTAAATATATGTATAAACCTCCTAGTTACTGAACATATTATTATTTTTTCTAGGTCAATCAACTGGATGGTTAATGGAGGGTTAATGGATGGTTAATGAGATGATTAATGGGATGATTAATGGATGATTAATGGATGATTAATGGATAATGTATATAATCTGTGGAAAATCACCATCTTTACTTTGTAAATCAACTATTTTCTATGTACATGTTTTTATATGGTGTATTTATAGATTATGATCATGGCAAATATATTACAATAACTATGGTTTATGGTACTTATAATTATAGCTACTGGAGATTAAAATTGATGGTACAGAATCGGATTGCTGTTTTTAAAATGTTGATATGTGATTGCATACTACATGTATACATATCCCATTACAATATTCGTCATAACCGAGAATTAAGGGGATCTTAAATAGGAAAACACATATTACTTATTCATCTAGGGTAAGCAAGTAACACAGAATGATGCGATGTTGTTTGAGCATATTCAATGCATTGTTTTTGAATGTGGAATTACATGGTAAATTACCAGGTACGGTGGAATATACTGACCATAATATTTCATGGGTAAGCCATCCCAGCACATCACTTTAGCAGAGATGGACCAATGGAACCTGCATCGATTCGATGTGCGCATCGTGAAGAGGCGATTGCAGCAGCAGCCAAAAGCAAGAGACTAGCAAAACTTTGCATTAATGCTGAAGAGATTAGCAAAAAAATGCTGAACTTTGGCTGAACTGACTATGATGAGCGTGGCTTTGCAAGTTTTTTCGGAAGAATCTTGTATCAAAGCTATAGGATGTACCGTCCCTTACATAGAAATCTGCGATCTGCTCTAGAACGCAGGGCATTAGTCGATGTATGCGTTTGTCTGGAAATGTGATATCTTCCCCAACTGGCATTTTAAATGGGATGATGAAGAAGTGGATCCTAGGACAGCCTATGTTCAGACAAAGCCAGCTTTGTAGATGTATAAAACATGATATCTTTGAAGCAGCAACACTTGTCCCGAGTTCACATGGGTCATTAAATGTCCCCATTGAACATCACCCAACCATTAGGTATATTGTCTATAATGGCTACTTTTTCAGGTGATGTCCAATATTCCCAAAATGGGACAGTTACCAACCCCTGGTTCACCACAAGGAATTCCTGCACAATAGGAAGCGCTGTCAGAGGCTTCCTCGACGGCCTTGAAACTTGATGGAGAGATTTTTCCGCGGAGTACTCTCTAGCTATGGAAAAAAATCTCTCATGTTTTGGTTTTGATTATTTCCAGTCAAAAATGATGAAAACTATTTGATATAGGAAATGAGAGATTTTTCCAGTAATGGCTATTTGATATCATTGGGTTCATAATTAAAGTAATGTGCCCCCCCAAGTATTGAATGGTTTAAAAGCTCACCAACCGTAGATACAGTGTATCTTGAGGGCACCACCTTGCAGGAAAAGCCATGATTTCTGTTGGCTTTAAAAAATGCTCCCCTTTGGGCGTCCTAAATATCCACTCTCAGGGGTAAATCATATGAAACATATCTCATCATATCCCCCAGTTTCGTTCGCATATCCATTTCTTCATAGTGAACAGCCCATATCCCGCATGTTTGCTGTCAGAAGCTACAACTGGGTCTTATCAAACTCGATTTGGAAAGTTCGTTAGCGTGAGTTTTTGAGGCCTTTGTTACAAACGCGGCACTTGACTCCCCAACTAAATCTGCTTGGTGGTTTGGAACATTATTTTTATGACTTTCCATTCAGTTGGGAAAAATCATCCCAACTGATGAAGTCCATCATTTTTCAGAAGGGGGTAGGCTCAACCACAAAGCAGTAAACCATATTATTCAAGATCATTAACCATATAATAACCATTAATATTAACCATTCATGAGGAGTAGACGAGCTCAACCACCAACCAGTAATTAGATGTTGGCAATCGAATCTTCATCAGCCTTCCATTTGGAGATGGTCTGAATCCCAGAAAAACTGGTGACTTGGTGGATGATTCATCATTGGGGTTTACCCTCTGGTAAACGTTACATAACGAACTGGAAAGATCCACCATTTTGTAGCTGGGTAAATCAACTATTTAACTATGGGGTATTTTCAATAGCGAAGTGTAACAAATTGCCGGTACCACATAATCCCGTGTTTTTTGTTCTTCATCTCATCAAAGGCTACGCAAAAGGCATGACGACGTGCTATGTCCGGCGCAGGATATTGGTTTGTCCCACATCTTCGTGCTCCATCCTCTGGACTCTGAACATCCAGAGGCCCCTTCAATCCTGGCTGCTGTGCAATGTGTTTTTGCCACCTGTTGGAGTATATACCCGGTAAACGTTTGGAGTTAGCTCATCCTATGTGTTTCTGGATGATGTTAGACTTCTAGATGATATATGTTCTGGGGAAACCATAGGTTTTCCACGTCAATGTAAACGTTTGTTTACCCTAGAGTATCTGGAATTACAATGACCTCATTGCGATATCACTAAAATGATGGTTAGTAGTTAGTAATAGTAAGAATTAGGGTACTATGGCGGAAAAAGCAAACATGCAATTTAACCCACGATGAAATATCTGCGCGTAACCATATTTCGATTGTCGGGTTATTTTAGTCTATCCAGATATACCCTGATGTGTGCTGTATCGATCTGGAAATTACATTCTCTGTAGGGTATTGTAAAAGATTTGCCATGTGGGAACATGTTCAGCGATCGTAAGTTAATTTCCGGTCTGGCCAACTTCAGCAGAGAACGTGGTTAGTAAGGGTTATCAAAGGAGGCAAAAAACTGTTCAGATGGAGGATATGTTGATAACATTACCTCTGGTAATTTAACATAGCTATTGAAAATCACCATGTTCAATAGGTAAACAATCTATAAATGGGCCATTTTCAATAGCTATGTTGAATTACCAGAGGGTAAATTTGCAGGCTGTTGCTTTTGAGCCATGAAAAATCATCAAAATGGGCTCCATCTCCAGAAGACTTGGGGAGAACCAAAAAAGCCCGGGTGTCACCCTCGGAATGGTGTAGTTTTCCCGATCATATCACCAACCTTTGTGGAGGTCTTCGTTGAATCATTGGATGATGATCCCAATTACCCTCTGGTAAACGTTTACATAGCTATTGAAAATGGCCATTTGTAGTGGATTTACCCATTAAAGATGGTGATTTTCCATAGTTACGTTAGTTTACCAGGGGGTATGTAGGGCTGCATGTATGTTTTGAAACCACAAAAACCAGAATATCACTGATATAAACAGCGACTACCTAGACAAGCTTACACCGCGTCAATGATGATTACCCTCTGATAATGCAATATAGCGATGCACAATTCCCATTTTTAATGGGTAAATTATCTATACATGAGCTACTTCCTGTGTTACATTCCCGGCTGGTAAAGATGTAGAGGAAACGATTGGCTAACAGATCTCAGGTTGCGAAGACCTTTTCTTCGGTGTTGGGGATGTTGAATCAAACTCTGTGTTGGGTGGTACTTGTAGCTGCCTGGATCAATGGCGTTCAATGTCGTTTTGGGTTGGATGAGCATGCACTTACTAGCTATTTTGATGTGAAAACCATGGCATTAGGATTTACACCGATATGGTACCACATCCAAGAAGTCATCGAGTTCTGCAACATGCAAGCCTCTCCAGTGGCGGCATACCACACCAGTGGCTGACGACATGGTAAAATGTCTTAATATGCTCAGGGACCCACTGCGCATCCGTAGGCTTGCCATCCGTCGCTGCTTGGGAAGAATCCACGATGGAACTGCCACGGAACCCTTTGGCGCCACATGGAACCAGTGGTATCAGCCCTGGGAGCTTGGCACTTCAGTTGCAAATGTAAGTCAGCACCTTCCAGGCTTTCCGAGACACACCCGAGCTCACTTACCCGTCACGCAATGGCTCATGCCAAAGACCAAGTCCCGATAACCGGTGAGTCGTCGGCTTGAATCAGCCATGTCAACCACCCATTTCGACTGTTCAAGTGTTTCCTTCAAGGAGATGAATTGATGTTGAATCTCATCTTCAATATTTTTTATACCTCCCATAGCACCCAAAAGCAACAGATCCAATCCTTATTTTTCCGCAGGCTTTGATTCATGGGGGGTGATTTAATGATGAAATAATGTGATCCAGGGAAGAGATGAACTTTTCTTGTTTGTCGGATCGCACATGTTCTTATTTGCGAGCCGTTTGCATCCCGTAACCAATGGATGTGTATCCCATCTACTGTAATTCATCGTAGTCTTCAAACCACATTCAACAGAATATGTCCGATAGAAGCAAACATCCCATATCCCAAATACCCCACCTATTGTGCCACCCCTGACGTTTGTTGGTTTAAAAACCCGCATTAACTACAGTTCCATCTACCGTAAACCATAGTTCTTGGAGTTATAAACCAACTTGGCTTACATAAAAAAAACTATAAATCACCATTTTTTCCTGCATGGGTAAACGAGGATACCCTTCAGCAAACTAACATAACATAGATGTGGAAAAGCCACTATTTGCAGATTATTTTCGTAGGGAAACCATGGGTGTTGCACATCTATGTAAACGTGTACCCTAGGCTAAATCCTATAATTATTCACTATTAATCATTAGTAGTCACCATTGATAGATTATTTTCCCATGAGTCACTATTAATCATGATAGAAGTTAATCACTCTGAAGCACCATCAATCACTATGAATGTTAGTCACTATGATGTTCCCATTAATGTTATGGTATATATCTGGTTGGTGGTTTGGAACATTTGGATTATGTTTCCATTCAGATGGGAATACTCATCCCAACTGTTACTCACTCCATCATCAGAGGGATAGGTCAACCACCAACCAGATATTATAAACCATCATTAACCATATAACAACCATCAATATTAACCATTATTAACCAGGTATATTAACCATTATAATGGTTTATAATGGTATATTACCACTATTACCAACCATTATTAACCATTAACCAGGTATATTGCCACTATATAAATCATCATTAACCATTATAGGTTTATCAACCACTATAAACCACCAAAAAAACCACCTCTGTCTTTTTGGACCGTCCTTTAAAAAAAAACTGCGCCTAGGCGATGCGTGCCACCAAGCTGGGGGCACGCTTGCTTCATGAGGGACGAGTCGATGAGTTGCTCGATTGCTCGCGCTCGACGAGTCGTGGACGAGTCGTGGGAAATCCCCCAATTGCTGGGATTATATATACTGTATATATATATGGGATATTTAATATAGAATACATTCTGATATATAATGATATGGTATATAGATATTTAATATGGGATATGAATCTGGGTAATGTGAAAAACCATGGGAAAATGGTGATTTAACCAACATCAATGGTGGTGAAAACAATTGGATTTTGGTTGCTGATTTATGATACTAGCTCAATCTTACATGGATACAAACTAATCCTAACTAGTCTTGGATGGTATTATGGGAATATCTACGTTCACCAGCAAAGAATTTGTCATTTTTTGCAGGGTATCTAAGATTGGCAATGTATATATGGTATATTTAATATAGAATACATTCTGATATATAATGATATATATATTATATATATATGATTTTTTTCAACTCATAAAACATGGTTTGGTTTAGTAGGGTATATTAAACACCTCCCATGAAACTTTCAACTATGGGAATTGTTTTTGTTTATACCCAATGAATGGTGGTGGGATATTAAACACCTCTCATAAACCATGGTGTAATAGGGGATTCACACATGATGACACATAATTTTCCAGGACCATTTGGGGGATGTTTATATATAATTATATATAGATGTTTAATATTAGGTTATTGATTATATATAGATGTTTAATACTAGGTTATTTATTATAGATGTTTATATATAATTATATAATTAGGGGGACGGGATTGATACTCGGTTATTGATGATCGCTACAAAGCTTAGCTGCTAGTGGGGCTTGGTGAGTTTATAGCACTCCCCATAAGACAGAAACTCATGTACCCTCTGGTAATGTCAACATAGCTACTGAAAATGGCCATTTAGAGTGGATTTACCCATTGAAAATGGTGAAAATGGCCATAGAAATAGTGGATTTACCCATTGATAGCATGGTGATTTTCCAGTTTGTTATGTAAACGTTTACCAGAGGGTATCATGATCTTTGCAGAGTTTTGCAAGCTTCTATCTTTTGGGAGAGCACTTTCTCGGTAAGTTACAATTCAAAAAAGGGTGCTTGCGAAAAAAACATAGGATGAACCACTGCTATGATGAAAAAATTGGTCATGAAACATGGTAATCCATGGTAATTTTCATGATAGTGGTGAATAATTGGCATTGATTTTTATCAGAGTAAGCAATAATGAGATACCCTCTGGTTATTTAACATAGCCATGGTATAGATGGCCCATTTATAGATGGTTTACCTATTAAAAATGGTGATTTTCCATGGTTATGTTAAATAACCCGAGGAAGGTTGTTTTTTGGATTTTTTTGGATTATAAGATTCTATTTTATTGTCATAGACTAATATAATATAATCCAATAGGTAAACGGCAACGGATTATTACTGGTTGGTGGTTTGGAACATGTTTTCCATATATTGGGAATGTCATCATCCCAACTGACGAACTCCATCATTGTTCAGAGGGGTAGGTCAAAGGTCAACCTCCAACCAGATATTATTCACCATCATTAACCATATAACAACCATCAATATTAACCAGTATTAACAGTATATTAACCATTATCAACCACTATAAACCACTATTAACCACCATTAAGCCACTGGGGGAGCTCGCTGGTCCAGTCGAATCTGGCGAGTTCACTCCAGTGGATGGTAGAAGATCTGGGTGCCATACGGCGAAGGCTTTTCAAACATTTTTTCGGATGGTCAATCGACTGGATACATGACGAATAACTATGGTTAATGACAATAACTATGGTTTATAGTACTTATAACGAACTAGTTACTGGAGATTATAAATCAACTGGATGGTTAATGGAGGGTTAATGAGATGATTAATGGGATGATTAATGGATGATTAATGGACAATGTATACAATCTGTGGAAAATCAGCATCTTTACCAGGTAAATCAACTATTTTCTATCTGCATTTTTTAATATGGTGTATTTATAGATTATGATCATGACACATATATGACAATAACTATGGTTTATGGTACTTATAACTATAGTTACTGGAGATTATAAACCTCTAACTGTATACGATAAACCATATTTATATCATAAACAATGTATAAACCATATTTACTAGGTCAATCGACTGGATGGGTAGAAACTATATAATCCTAACTAGTCTTGGATGGTATGGGATTATCCACGTTCACCAGCTAACAATTTGTCATTTTTTACATGGTATCTAGCTGATTGGCCATGCTACCTGGATCGGATATGTTACAAGGTGCCGCCCCAGTGATGTTTGTTGGTAACCCCTATGAATATATACAAAGTGGGGCCCCCAAACGATAGCGTTCAGTTGGTGAACATAACTCCAATTTCACTATGGTTTATGGTACCTATAACTATAGTTAATGGGGTTTATAGACCATCTTATAACTGGGGGGGCTAAAAACATTGTATATATATAAATATATATACAGCTAATCATTTGGCCTCGTCAAAAAATAAATAAAAAGTTATAAACCTACTTAGCTAAGTATGGGGCACCACCTTGTACGGATAACTATGGATGGCTATGCACAACTATGGATAGCTATGGATAACTATGGATAGCTATGGAGAACTATGGATAGCTATGGACAACTATGGATCCTATAGTAGTTCATTTACATTTATCGATAATGAAACTATGTTATATACCCTGATTGGAAATTATGGGATTATATTGCGTAGTTATGGATAAATGTCGGATAAGAATGAGGTGTTAATTCGAAAAAATGCTGGTTTAAAGAAGTTACAATAATGGGACCTACAACCAGAACTTGTGAATTTACAAACCATATTTGGTTGGTGGTTTGGATCATGGATTTTATTTTTCCATTCAGTTGGGAATGTCATCATCCCAACTGACGAAGTCCATCATTTTTCAGAGGGATTCAAACCACCAACCAGATTCGATGATCAGTATATTAACCATTATCAACCATTATCAACCACTATAAACCACTATTCACCACTATTCACCAGCATTTTACCATATGTGGGAGCTGGTCATCCAGTCGAATCTGGCGATATAATGAGATAGTTCAAGCCGTCTATGGGATCTTTCCAACCATTGCCATAAACCTTGAATTTGTTCAATGGTGGATCTTTCCAGTTCGTTATGTAAGAAATTACCAGAGGGTATATGGGGATATCATGAGTTAACCGGGATATGATCGATAACACGGAGGGATTTCAGAACTAACGAGTCTTATCACATTCAGACTGACTGGTTTACTGCCAAGAGCAGTATAATCAGTATATAATTACTCTAATTGTACAGAAATCTTACCACATGTTCTCTTATAACTTATTCAAAAAAATTGTTTACTGTGCAATTTCGCCAGTGTGTAAGTCGAAGTCCTGATGGCTGGATAGTCCTATCTCTAGCTTCAATTCGACATAGCTATGGAAAATGGCCATGGTGATTTTACATAGGTGTGTTAAATTGCTAGAGGCTACATCATTTTTCACTTCGAAATCCATATCAATGTCCTTTTGAAATTGGGTGAGCCCTCTTAACCATTGTTTTCCCCCTTCAAAATGATGAATCATGTGGAAAACTTGTGTTGCCTGACTTTCGAAGCCCGATATAGCTATGGATCAAAACCTATTTTACCCAAGTTTGCAGGAATGAACATCCATAACTCCCAGTTTTCTTTTCTCACAAGGCTACTGATCGGCTTTTGACGAACCCTTCATTTGAGTCAAAGCCGGAATGTTGGATGAGCGCTGTTTTTTGGGAGTATGATCCACCAGAATCACCAAAATCTCTGCGCCGAAAATTTGTGGCTCGATACATCAATATTTGGCAATGTTATATAGAATGTAGGTTATTTTTAGTTTAGAATTAACCACAAACAATTATAATTACATGTTTCTAGTAAAAAAAAAATATGTCAATATTTGGCAAAAATCTGAAAACAAGGTTTCAATCTGGCAATATATCTGGCTAGATGAAATTCCATTGGAAATCATTCACACAAACAACATAAACTCACTTTTTGGCAGGCTTTCGGCCTCCTTGTGACTCAAAGCTTTTGGGACCCCATTTGGGATCCTGAACAAGCAATGCTCAAAGTAGATGTCTCGTTCCCGAGTGGTTGCGGTGAGACTCTGGCGCTTCCACAAAACTCTACAGTGGGCGAGCTGAAAGTTCTAGTGCAGAAGTCATTCAGGCAAGGATTTCTGAAGCTTGTCACAGAGAAGGGACACGTCCTG
>Ga0126342_10018971_pt1 | contig 11738 bp, 10 predicted proteins | sample Cyp1metagenome_FD_92528 | JGI IMG/M metagenome (GOLD analysis project Ga0126342, IMG submission 92528) | Coral microbial communities from Lord Howe Island, Old Settlement Bay, Australia - Cyphastrea 1 metagenome | ecosystem: Host-associated > Invertebrates > Cnidaria > Coral ... | reverse complement strand
TATGTAATGTATGGTATGTAATGTATGGTATGTAATGTATGGTATGTAATGTATGGTATGTAATGTATGGTATGTAATGTATGGTATGTAATGTATGGTATGTAATGTATGGTATGTAATGTAATGTAATGTAATGTAATGTAATGTATGTATGTATGTATGTATATATATATATATATGTATATAGACATACACACGGATTTCACAGCTAAAATCAGGAACATACCAGAGGATCCTCACCATGTCGATCCCAAGGATGACGACCCGCCGAATCTTCATGTGGCAGAGCAACTGGGGCCTTCAAAAGCCCTGGTTGATGATTGGTTCGGGACTTCTACCCATATTGGGATCAGAATCCATCAGAAATCTGATCCACCAACCAGTTTTTGAAGGGAAAGGGATTCATAGGGTTTTGAACAGGGCTCAAGTTGGGATTTCCTTGTGCAACCGAGAAAATAATGGGATTTTAGCAACCAAGAGTTAGGATTCAAGCAACCAAACTGACCGTGGCAAGATTCATCTTGCTCTCTTGTGGGTGAGCATTCAACCATGACAATCCCTGCAATAGAGGAAGGGATACCTGATCCAGTTGCCATGGAGAAAACAGACATGGAGCAGTCGGATTCAGTTGGTCTGTGGCCGACACCGTCGCGGCTAAGGAATCCGACGCTTGTGGCTTTGAGGGGCGTGAGAGAAACCTTGAGCACGGTGCATGCCGAGATCTTCCGCAAACTGGATGATGTGACTCGTCGAGTCACATCCACATGTCCGCATGTCTTCGTTTTTTTTCCCCCACGAGCCAACTTTGCCAAGATAGTTTTTTTTTTTAAAAACACAGGGACATTTTCCATCATGTTTCATTTTTTTTCATCATGTTCCTTGCAGGAAATCCGCCAGCTGCGGCCGATGGAAACGCAATCCATTGAGCTGGTGGGTTCTCCGGGCTCTCGTGGCCCACTATCTCCTGTGACTTTGGCAAAAAGACAAAAACAACAAGTTTAGAAAGGTCCAATCCTCTTAAATTGAGTGGCAAAATCTGTTGGGGTTGGGGTTTTCATTTTTTTTTGCAGATTTTAACGTGAGTTTATCCAAGATCTCTTTTGGGGGTTACTATATGTTGCTATACCCCTTGAAGGGTAGAATTCTGAAAGGAATAATGATGAGAATCCATCGGAATGGGGGATTCAGGATTTTAATCATGAAGAGTTTCCCTCAGAATCGTGGCTTATGAAATTGGGTGCAGCTGGTGGATCCCTGGGGATGGTAGCTGACCCAGGAGGGTTGGTTGGACACTCTCAGAATTGGTTGAGGGTCAGTGATTTACTACAAGCAGCTAGCATCTACCAGCATTAGCATCATCTTTGGTGCTGTATAGTTGATGATGCATTGATAGTTGATCATGACCCCACAGGTTTCCCTATGGATCCGTTCTCTTCGACCAAGGTGGAGAGATTCTCGGGAGAGCGACGGAGCGTGACCATGCAGGACTCTGCGAGTTTTTTTCTTAAAGCGGATCAAGAGGACCAATTTGGACACGCATGGGGAATCCCTTGGACAATGATGTTTTTTGCCATATGAAAATTGCCATATGAAAATCCCACTTCCAGACACACCATGTCTTTTTGGGTCTGTAGCCTGATCCACTCTTTGGGTACCAACATTTTGACCCATAACCAGATGCCAATCAGATAAGGATGGGACCCAGAGGTCCAATCGACCATAGATTGTTTGGTCATTTTCAGTGTTAGATCTGCCACTTTTTTTGGGCAGTAGCTTGGCCCATACAAAGTAGAAGAAGGATTGAAAGTAGTGGATATTCGGTGAAAGTGCGGGCTAGCTTTAGAGAAACCAGTGATGCCGTGATGCCTCAATAATTCCATAATACAATTTTGATCTTTTGATATAATTTCAGAGAGAGAGAGAGAGAGAGGAAGATGTTTCTTCCCCACGTTGTCCACCTTGCTTTTAAGTCATCCCATCATTTCACCAGTGCCATGATCAAGAAACATCCTGTACTTCATGGCCCTCACCTATTGGACACATGGAAACTTTTGGTGCAGGAGCATGCATCACCTCTGGCTTATTCGGTCGCTAGGTCAAACCAACATGTTCGACCCGAAACAGATTGGGGAAAGGTGTGGGGCCTTGGTAAATACAACTGTATAATATATATATATATATATACATACTGACATGATTTACATAATATCGTATATATATACATAGTATATTGTGTATAGACAGATGAATTAGTCATTATAATATATATAATTATGAATCTATATATATATATATGTATACAATTATATAATTATATAATCATTATGAATAGTAGTATTAATAACAACAACAACAACAACAACAATAATATATATATATATGCATGCACATATAGCCCAGTTCAACGATGTGAGGAACACGATCTGTTGCATGTGTGGCCGCTCCCCAACGGCCTTGATTTCCAAGGTGGAAGATCGGAGTTTGACCGACCGTCCACGCCCACCTGGTCAACTGGGAGAGGACGACTTGACGGGGGAATGGGCATGGGTCATAAACATATAGACCCAACATGAATGGGATAATAGTTAATGTGAATACTTAATAGATTAATAGTTTATAATAGTTTAAGCAACTATGGTTGATGTTAATAGTTACTAGTTAATGGGACTGCGTTAAAAACGATAGTCGGACTTTGGGGAGATGAAAATTCATTACATTACCAGCCACGTTTTTGTGCTAGGATACCAGGGTTGAAAATCCGTAGCCATATGGACATGTCTCACAAACAACGACCGCCCAACTTGGACGAATTCTGAGCCACTGCTTGATAGGTTTAATGATAGCAGTTCCAAAGATTCCGAATTGAGGGGTCTGCCCAGTAGCAAGTCTTTGGATCACCCGCGATTGGCGATGATTGCAAGATATTGCAAACAGTTCTACAATCCCTGATTGCCCCCCTCTAGTTTAGTTTCATTGAATTGGTCAAAGGGAACATTTACAGGACCACCCCCCCATGTTTCATGGGAAAAATGATGGTTTCCTGTGGATTTTCCCTCCAATCCAAATCCCTAGTGGCCCTAGTTTCAATGGATGTCAGGTTCAGGAGGCGACTCCTTTCGGTCAGGACTTGGGTACCAGTGTGGTCCCGGCACAGCCACGAAGCAGAACCGATCCGAAAGCTTTCCTACCGTCGCTGTCGAAGAAACAGAAGGGCCGCAACTACTTCCGGTCCCAGGCCGCGCAGGACGGGGTCCAGACCCTGGAGAGAAAACATAGCTTTTGGATGGGCTTTAGCAACTTTGAGGAGTGTTTCTCCGATATTTTTGATTGTTTTTTCCCACATTTTACTATAACCCATACCATTTTTGGGACGTTTCTCACCCATCCCGTGGTCCCTGGCACGTGTTTCTTCACCACAGGACCTTTGCTCCCCACGACAAAGTGACCCAGGAAGCGAGATGGGCAAGCGCCAGCGCCTTGGACATTGGGTATGCGTCACTTGGGGCTGCATTTGAGTTACAACCACCAAACTTGGGGATGTGAGCAACAAAAATTGGGATTTAACGGAATCTAATGAGGTTTCAAGAGGTCAATATGTTGACAGGGATAGAACTGACCAACAAATATTGGGGAGACAATCCCTTCCCAAATAAAACATGGTGATTTAACCAACCAAAATGGTCGCATCATGAGGATATAATGATATCTGATACATAAAATTGGGAAATTATGGGATATTGCAACGAACAATTCTTATGGCTATGACCATGGTGATTTCATTGTCAAACATTTGGGATATGGGGCCCCTACAACTATGGCTTCATATATCCACTGATGCACCCACAAGCATAAAACTGTCACCCTCTGGTACTGTAGTGAGGTGGATAGAAGACCAGCATCAAAACAACAGGTCAATTTACATAAACCATCTACTTTCACGGGCAATTTTCCATAGCGGCCATAGCATCGCTCTGTTAGATTACGACACAGTAATACTAAAACTGGACCAAACGGTGTTTTTTTTCCCAGTGGTGATTTTGACAAATCATAAACATCTGGGCTTAAAATTCCCAAAGTGAACAAAACATGTTCGCAGTTCTAATCCGATATTTGGACCCTTTTTCCAGTGGACTTCGGGAACATCAGGGACAAGGGTGGGGACAGACTCTTGGTGCAAAAGCAGTCAACTGAAAAGGCAATCGGTGCAGATTTGGGTCGTTGCGCCACATCTTCCAGGGTTCAACATGGGTTGGCCAGGAACAATAGGTCAGCTTCACTTGGATCCCAAAAGAATTTGGCACTGGACGCCAAGGATTCTACGCAGTCAGGAGAAAGATCTGCCCTGGCGAAAATCGCTGGAGGGCAACGGCATCTTTGGAGCCTCGGTGATGGATCCTGATGGGTTCTCCTATGGTGTTGACTGGGTAGCTTCAGCGCTGGCCGCCCCTCTAAAATTGCACAACAGAGGCATTTGTCCACTTTCAACCCATCATATGCCTAGAGTCTAGAGCCTAACCACATGGCGATCGATTTCTGTCCAGACATTCTCGGGGGCACCAAACACACACAGTTTTGGGCGCACTCAAGTTACTTAAATTGCAACGCCCTGCGTAACTTTACATATCGCATCCCTGCGAAAATCACGCTTTCGGGCTAGCAGCGACATTTCTTATCTATGAGTATTATTAAAAGAACATAATCTATGCATGTATGCATGTGTATATATATATATATTATAATATATATATATACATATTATATATATATATATACACAGTATTTGAATGAACATATGAAAATATTGGCCCCAACAGAAAAGCTTGTTCCATTGGATGGTATGCGCATGTCGAGGTGGGATGCGCTCCCAGTTCTCCATTGAGTCAGTTCAAATGCACGCCCTGACCTCAATGGCCTTCGAAGAGACCCTTGGAGAAGCGACCTCCTTGGCCTACCTGGCCTACCTGATGGTGTGTCTTAATGGGAAGTCATCCCCCCCAAAAAAATATGAGGTGTGGACTATTGCGGACCTGGGAGCTTCGATTTTTTCGCCAAGAGCTAGTGACTAGAGGTCAAACGTGCAGGTGGTGGCTTTGCAGGTTTTGCTCATTTGAACTACATATGGATTGCCATCTGACAAAGACCCGAATGATTTCTACTTTGAATATAGACTATACTAGCCTATAGCCTATAGCTTCTCCAGTTTTTATGTTGACCCCAACCGAATTCTTGGATGTTTGTCAATTCACAAGACCAGTGCAGTTCAACGTTTTAGTATGAGATAGTCACACTTCACCAATCATAAATCATTGTTTATTCGAGTCGCTTCGCGACGAGCAACGCTGGCACCCCGATTTTCTGAAAGGCTTTTGGGCTGGAAGCGGGAAGGGAAATTGTGCGGGTCAGGGACGACTTTTCGAAGTTGAGGAGTATTGTAGTTGGGGATGCGGGGTGAGGAACACGGGCCTGCTTGGCCCAACCTAACCCAACTGGTGTCAAACTTGGCCGTCCTTGGCCTTAAGTCAGGCTGAACAGGAGCCCCAACTTGGGCCTAACTTGCGCCGAACTCGGGCCACTTGGCCCATGGCTCCAACTTGGGCTCAACTTTGGCCAAACTGCGGTCCAGCATGGCGCAACTTGGACAGGTTTGGGCTCACGTTGGGTCTAATGGTGGTATGTACTGTAAACAGCCGCACGGGGGGAAAATTGCCCATCGTAGCCGAAATAATGGGCATGTTGCATTGAGTCGGCAATATTGGCCGGTTGGGCCCAGCTTGGGCCGGCCTGCCCCCACAGGGGCCAAGCTTAGGCCCAAAGCTTCAGCCCAAATCAGAGCCAGTGGGTCACGTTGGGCTGAAGGTGGGCCCGGGTCGACCCAGATGGACCCTAAGTTAGCTATGCACGTCGAAGTTGGGCCCAAGTTGGGACCTTGTTGGGCCAAGTTGAGCCCGTTGCGCAAAGGCAGGGTCGAAATGGTGATTTCGGCTGATGTTGTGATATGGAAAAGGTGCAAATTACCACAATGAGAGTCATCTTTTTGGCGCGGGGTCAGTTTCAGAAACGCCCCACCCAGAAATTCACGCCTTGGCACCTTCAGCGCGGGCGGCTTTAGCTGTAGGCCAAACTCTGGTGAGTAATCTGCGTCACAGAGCAGCATCTGGAATCAACATGCAAAGGTTCGGATCAGCGTCGCAGAACCAGCGTCAAAGACGATCCTAGATCAACATCGTGGATAAAAGGTCAGGATGGTCGGGTCGGGATGGTCGTTCGGGATGGTCGGGATGGTCCGGATGAGGGTTCTTCAGAAAGGTTATTTTTGGGGTTTCTTTCGGGTTTCTTTAGGGTCTCTTTTAGGGGGACGGTTGGGCTGGGATGGTTGGTACGATCGGGATGGTCAGGATGGGTCGGGGCTCTATACCACAGATTCCGATCCAGCCGCGCTGATCCGACCCATCTAGATTCCGATCCAACGACCCCGATCCAATCCGCGCCCAAACCCTGGTACCCTTTTGTTCACCCCAAACTAGTTGGGATATGTTGGGAGCTATTTGGATCACATATAGGCTTTAATCTCCAGCTCCGAGTTGTCCCAGGGCGGGCTCGGGTTCCCAGATTTCCCCAGGAAGGCAGACAACAGTTGTGCCAAAATCGTGAGCCACCCGCACTTCGACCGCTTCATGATGCCTGGCGTCGGTGTTTTTCGATTCACCCCAGGAATCGAAAATGGCTTAAAATATGTTAAAACATGTTGTATCCCCAGTCATAAATCGAATAGGTAGGGTTGATCCACCCAAAACTGGGGTTATAGGCTCACTAGGTGGGATGAACCCCTTTTTCCATTTCAAAATCTCCATCTCAAAACTTCTATATATATACACAATAAAATGTACACAGTAGGTTTTTGTCCAATCCAAGGATGTTGGTGGTGATCTTGAATTGTATCGAGATGGCCATCAGTGTGGAGTTTGGACGTGACGAGACCAGGGCCGACGCGGTTCACACGGCGCTGCTGGTGTCTGGCAACGTGTTTTGTGCCTTGTTTGGTGGTACTGAATATTTTTGGATGCCAAAAAAAGGCCAAACACGACATCAGACATATAGGACATTTAGGACAGTGGTTATCAATATTGATAATCTATCTGTAATAACACCCCATTTTTTGGGGTTCAGTGCAGAATTATATTTTGTTTCCAACTAGCATGTAGAAACCTGTGTCGGGCCAATGTATGTACCCTTGGTGAGACAGCCATATCTTGCACTGTACTCGATGAAATTATCTCAGTAGCTGTTCTGTCTTGACTTGACAAAGAATGCATGTAGACTTTGATCTTTGATGATCGCACCTCTTATATAGAGGTCCGCTTCAATCAGTATTGAGCATCCACTGAGTGCATCATAGCACCTCTACATACACTCTATACTGTAATCCTTCATTCTGTACTTTGTGTAGCAATGGGAAGTCTTCAGGGCAGGCATTCTTCCGGATGATTCAATGTAGTCCAGTACCAGGGTCAAAAATTCCAGGCCCTGTGAAGCACCATCCCATCCGTTGGTCATGCGGTAAGCCCACCACAAACTTCCGATGGTGTACACCACCCAACATCTGGCCATTGGGGACCGTGGCTCCTCGTGACCTGAGCCGTGGGAGGTATCACGTTCTTGGTTGAGATATGTCTCCGATGGATGTCTTATGCACGTTGCGTGCGGGCCCTGCAGGATGGATGGTTTCTCTTTGCGCCTGGGTAACGAAAACTAGGGCCGGGGGGTCCCTGCGAAGCAGAAATCCAAGAGATTTCCTGCAAAAAGAAGTAACATTTTGTCTGGATTTTTAGTCTTGGCAAAGAAATGACATAGAATGGGTCGAAATCCAGACGCAGGCCTCAAGATTTCAACAGAATAAATCCAACAATCGTACGGATGGGGACAAGCATTGGATGGAGCATCACGGACAACAGTAGATGGCCTAGCAGGTTTCTGCAACGGCCATTCCTTCTGAAGCGTTCCAGCATTCTGTGTGTAAGAATTCGAATGACCCCTAAAGACCCATGAGATTTTGGAACAATTGAGATATTCCTACCTGCCTAGTTGGCCCCAGCATGCCACAATACACCCTCTCGTGACTTGTAATTGGGGTGACTGAACCCAAGTTACTCATGAACAACACCACTTGATGATCTCTGATTTCACCTCCTTTTTGCCTCTTGATTGATTGTGTTGATTGGACAAGGGCACCAGCCAACAATTTGTAACCATCACGTTGGATCGTGAACAGGTGTTAAAGTCTTGACCCATACCTATGATATCTTGTAAGATGCCCGATTCATAGATGGTGTTCCCTTAAAACAAATCGCTGTGAATATTCGTGGATTTTCCGGCGAACCAGTCGTTTTTACCCGGTGGGGACATCCACCTTAAGCATTTCGAATTGGTTCCCAGCTAGCCTTGGGAACTCAGGACTTGGCTCTTGTTTTGCTGATGATGTGGGAGACCTGGGCTATGCCCTTTGTGGTGGTCTCCGTACCTCGGCTTGTGAGATTTGAGTTACAATCCAGTCATCACCATCTTTATAGGTGGGATGTTTACCATTCCCAGTCATGGGTGGTTTATGGCATTGTTTTACCCACATTACAAGCGACTTTTTTGAGTTCCAGCCAGGACCACAACGACGTCAGCGGTGCTTGGCGCATGGCGCGGATTCTACGGGTTTTGCGCACAGCGCGCATGGCCAGGTTGGTCCGATTGATTCCGGAGCTGCCTGGTATGGTCGAATATGGCGGAGTTTCAAAATGGGGGATCCCCAAGTCACCATGGGTTTCAATACAAAGCCATGGTCATCCATGACTTAGATGATTTCGGGGGTACCCCTATGGATTGGACACCTCCATATGGCAAAGCAAATAAACAGAGTGATTATTGATAATCATTCAGGGCTGCTCCGACCTACTGTAGACAAATGATAGCCACTTTTCAGTAAATTGGTGACTTGACCTCTGTATTTACCAAATTTACCTCTTGTATCTGGGGTGTGGGGAGCAACCCTGACAAATGGGGGTTAATATGGTTTAGACATATTTAGACATTCAGGAATTGGGGCAAGGTATATAGCCCAAACCAGTTCAAATGAGGGACTGTGGATTGGAGTATGATACAATATAATACAAAGCATTGTTAGTATCAGAGGATTTATGGAATAGTTGTTATCACAAATACATGAGGTCTAACATGTATCTTGCAAATATCTATACGCATACAGTAAATGGTACATTTTTGGGCCTCAAAGTTATGGCAATTTTGGCGGGGACAATAATGATAGACCATGGGATGGCATGGGGTAACTGATGTGATCAACCCATGAACATCTGATCATCAAACGTATGGGTCTTCAACTATTGCAATGTATGGGCCGTATGGGGTTTAAGCATCGAACTTAGGGGCTTTAGCCATCACAAACATTTAGTCATCAAACTATGGTGATTTTTTGGAAAAGAAGACAGGAGTCACCATGGTAATCATTGAATTCATAAAGTAAACCCAATGCTGACCCTGTTTTCTGTGGGCCTTGTCCCAAGAAAACATTTCATATAACATCGGCTAGTTTGAAACAGTTTCCTAATGGAGCTGTTCACCAGAGAATCTGGTCAGGGGCAAAAAGGCTGCGCGAATGATTCACGCACACACACACACATGCAGATCCGCCACACGTATGCTACTGCCTTTCTATGTGCAGCAAAGATTCGATGTTGCGTAATGCCTCATCAGTCAGCAGTCCTTATTAATTTCTTGCATGTAACGCCGCCCCTTGGGTCTCGGAATGTCTCAACAATGCCAGCTGCAAGTTGCTCAGCGAATTGCCACCAAGGTTGATGATTTTGATCAAAGGGATGATTGTGGCTTGTCGATCGGTCTTCTTCACGCTCATGCTGCTTGTCTCCAACTTCCGTCGACCCGACAGTTGGGGTTTTCATTGGAGCTCCCGGTGTTTCGCCGCGAAAAGCGACTGATGTGTCGCCTAGGCTTCTGCTGATCATCACCTTCATCTTCAGTATCGCTTTTCTGGAGCTCAGCTCACACACCCCTTTGGAACAGGAGTACTTCCGATCGATTCCGACGCCTGGCGTGAGATGTGGAGGATGAGGGGAAGGTGATTGGGACTTCACATGTTGTATCCCCCAAATATGGGCCAAGGGGATTGAATCCTGATAATTGTGGTTCTTGTGGTTCTTGTGGTTCTTGTGGTTGTGGTTTCCATGGGTTTTTGCTCGGACGAGCTACCAAAAAACCAAGGTTTAAAATTCAGATGATCCCCAGAAACTCATTGGCTCATGACCCTTGAGCTTGATGTTCTTTTGGGATCTTTTGGGATCTTTTGGGTCTGAAGTGTTTTGGCTCCATTTGATTCCTCAACAATCCAATTGCTAGGTATAGAGTTGAGTAGGACCAAGGGCTAGACAAATGAAAATGGGTCTGTCCCAAGATGGGAGATACCTCAAGCCGCTTCAAGCCATTGGGTGTCGCCACTTGTGCAGTCTGTCAGGGATGCCATCGTCTCATTGATCCTGCACTGCATCGTGCCGGATCAAGAAGTCTTTTTCAAATCCTTGGCAGAAGAAAGCTGGATCCTCGGGGTGCTGGTCCTGTTATTTATTCTGCTTGGTTCACTCACCGTCATGAATCTTGGCTGAGGATGAATATTTATACACATATACATATATATATATATTTAATGATATATATATATACATATTTGATGAATAAAAACGAACCAAGTACAATGGCCGTTATGCATCGTACTTCATTTTATCTTTGGAGTTGTAATCAGACTCCCTGCGAATCTGCAAGACAAGTTTGAGTGCAAACATATGCAAACATGGTGGTGTTGTTCTGGGGGGTGGAAAGGGACATCATGAAGACAGTGGATCGCAATGGATCGCATATGTTTTTTCTAGCCATTTTGAAAAGCAGAGGGTAACTTGCAAGGCAGGTCGGATCTGCCTTGTTTCAATTGAGGAATATGCTCCTGGGGGTGTTGGTGGAGGCTGCCCCTTGGTCCTCGGCGGATGCCCAATGTCTGGCCATTCCGGGGGGAAACGCATGGAAACATGGTGATTTATTGGTGAAGAAATGGTCATTCAATGGTGATTAAAGGGTGAACATATGGACTATCCATAACAATAACAATAATAGTAATAATAATATACACGCGTATTTTTTGGGGATGGGAATCATCAATCCATTTTCATAGGCGTTTACAGAAGACATTGGAAGGATTTCCCATTGTGGGATGGATGACATGGAAAATCATTGGACAAGTGGAGAGCTGGATGTAGATTGGCGCCGTTGCTGTCACCAAGGTAAAGACTGTGTCAACCATTGAGCAGGAGCAGATGATGGCTGACTTCGCTCGGAAAGCAACTTGGGCTTGTTACGAATTTGAAAATGGGATAAAATGGGGTGAATACCTTCTGGAATCAGGAATTGATGGAAGAACGACCATCCACAAGCATCAGCCATTTTGATATGAAAACCTTTCCGTGTCAGGATGAGTTGATCCACAGGAACTCCAAAGACACTCAATTCCAGATACGGTAATCAACCGGGGCAATGGAACATATGTAATAACCAGTAGTACCGCACAAGGCGGTGGCGGAAGTTTCAAAAATAGGAAACCTATAGGAGAGATTGGTTGTTGTGAATCAGGGATGGCAGAGCGAATCCACTGATGGACCGAAAGGTGCTTGAGG
>Ga0126342_10018970_pt1:0-10000 | contig 11738 bp, 11 predicted proteins | sample Cyp1metagenome_FD_92528 | JGI IMG/M metagenome (GOLD analysis project Ga0126342, IMG submission 92528) | Coral microbial communities from Lord Howe Island, Old Settlement Bay, Australia - Cyphastrea 1 metagenome | ecosystem: Host-associated > Invertebrates > Cnidaria > Coral ... | reverse complement strand
ATCTGCTCATATATTTTTACTTATATATTTCTAATTTGTTCATTTATTTGTTTATGTATTTATGTGAATGTGTGTATATGCAAATGTATATATATGGATATGTGTAAATATAAATATAAATATATATATATATATTGAATATGGATATGCATATATGGATGTGTATCTTTACATGTCGATTTATATGTATATCTTTATTCATGTTTATATTGATGTTTATATTTTATGTTTATATTTCTGTTTATATTTTGGTTTATTCCCGAGAGCGCCTGCGAAGAGTTCTTCGTAAAAAAGCAGCCGTTGTAATACATCTTCACTCCCTCACATCTGCTGATCTACATCTTCACACCTTCACATCTGCTGATCTACATCTTCACACCCTCACATCTGCTGATCTACATCTTCACACCCTCACATCTGCTGATCTACATCAAAGCCAAAAAACCAGGGAAATAGTGCTAAAAATGCAAGCTTTCCACATGTCGCATTGAATCCGCAAAATTGGCTCGCGTTGGGCCCCACTTGGCCCGGCCTGCGCCCAACTTGGGCCCAAGCTGCGCCGTTATGGACGCAGCTGGACCCCAAGTTGGCGCCAATTGGTCATGTTGGGTTGAAGTTGGGCCCAAATCGATCCAGATGGATTCCAACTTGAAGCCATGTGACGCACATGAAAATCCAAATCAGTTCTAACATGCGGCAATTTGGCACCTTTGGCCAACGGAGACTCAACATGGGGAACATTGCTTCGTCATCCATAGCCAAAAAAAAACATGGAAAATACCAATGAAAACGGGCATCTTGTGGATTTCGGATTGGGCCGGTCATGCCCCCCATTTTGAAGCTATATGGGCCTCAGAGCCAAGTTGGGCCGAAGTTGGAGCCAATTGGTCCAAGTTGGGCCGAAGTTGGGGCCTTGCTGGCCGAAGTTGGCCCCAAGTCAGGCCAATGTTGCGGCCATGTTGGATCGAAACGGTGCATTTGGACGATTTTGCGCCTATCTTCAAAATGTATCAAAATTTGTAAATGACCACAGCGGGGAACTTCTTTTTGGGGGGGAGTCCCAGTCTGACAGATCTGTCCGCATCCCTCGCTACTAAACTACCATGCCCTGGCACCTTCGGTGCGTATGGATAGAAATATATATATATCTATATCTCTATATCGATCTATCGATCTATCGATCTATCTATCTATCTATCTATCTATCGATATATCTATCTATCTCTATCTATCTATCTATCTATCTGTCTATCTCTATCTCTATCTCTATCTCTATCTCTATCTCTATCTCTATCTCTATCTCTATCTATCGATCTATCTATTTATCTATATATCTATATCTCTATTTGTCTGTGTACCTATATATCTTTATATAATATCTTTATATCTATATATCTACGTATCTATATACCTATATATCTGTATATCTATATCTATATATATATATATGTGTGTGTGTGTCTGGATATATCTATATAATATATGTGTGTGTGTATATCTATATATCTGCATTTATATATATTTATATTTGTGCTCATGCCTATGCATGGCACTGAAAATAAGAATGTGCCGGTGTAGATGGTGAAGTCCCAGTCGCCTGAGGCGTCGGAAGTCGTTGACACCAGCCACCAACACGACGATCACCTCTGGAGCGACTTGGTCGTTGCACGCCTGCCACTCTTCGACGTGCAGTGAAGCAACGCAAAGAACGTCGAAGAACTGGACAAAAAACATGTCCCCATGATGGGATAACATGGCCTAACCGGCTAATCCTTTAAAAGATAGTATGAGTTTTGAAAGTTTTGACCCTCAAGCCCCGCCAAATTTGAGGAAGAATCCTTTGCCTTCACTGTTGTGGCAAAAGCACCCCGCTGCGCGGGCTCGAGTCTTTCAGTGTATTCCTTCACCTCCTCAACTTTCTCTCTGAGCCTGTGAAGGAAATCATGCAACGCATGCCATGTTCCGAACTCATGCAAATTTCAAACCAACACATCCTACACCGTGACTGCATATCAGCACATCTCTTCAGAACAAAATATCACAAACATGCTTTTCCATCCGGCGTGCCACCGGCTCAAACCAGTGCCCCACTGGCCTTGGCAACCCGACAGCTGTCAGCTTCTCCACATCAGCACCAGTGATACCCACAGCTGCCTCGGAGCAAGTTGCTGCCAACAGCTCAGAATCTGTTGCTGGCAGAGGGGCCTGTAGTAGATGGCGATGGTATTCTAAAAGGAGATCTTGTCCAATCACCAAAAAAAATTAATTAATTTGCGAAGTAAAGACCTTGTCACACACCCAGATGTCCACCAAACCGAATTGTTTTTTCCCTAAAACCTAAACGGCGAACAATCCTTCGAGCGCAGTAACCTTGAAGAAGAAAATACATACAATGGCAGGTCCAGAATTACTTTAGGATTTGGCTGAGGCACCCATCGAATCTCACCAATTCTATCTGCTAAATGAACCGCAACATTCCTGCAGTCAAGGCGATGGGCGACATGTCACCCCAGTATCAGTCAATGCAAACCTACTGTGTTGTGTCCTCGGCAAAGCTGCCGGCACCGGGGCACCATGCGCCTGCCAAAAATGCCCAAAAATGTTCATTTTCCTAAGTGGCGGTACGAAACATTATGGGAAACCTCCATGTTTTGGATGTAAAAGCCGTCTTTCCCGATGTTTTTTAAAATGTGCTCACTGTTGACACTTGGATCGAGTGAGTTGTACCATCGAAGAAAAATAGTTCAAGCGCTGGAGAACCCATTCCAAACCACAGTCGCATTTATTTTTTCCCGAAATTTTGCTGTGCCTGTGCGCCGACACCGCTCACCAAAGAATCTCCGAGAAAGAGCAGCAAGATTGGTCGATGATCATGCATCCTGTCAAAACAAAGAGGGGAACGCAATCCAAATGGGTTGGTAGCAAATAATGCCCAACAACATGCTCATGCATACCCAAGCACTCCTAATGCCAGCAAATGATTGCATACTGTGGGTCTGACCTGCTTGAGGAACTCTCAGCATGCCTTCCGGGCAACCATCTCGGGCCTGGTTGGCAAAGTCTGCGAGCTCGCTATGGTGTGACAATTTGTTTTCATCGGGATTGCACAGCCTTACTTTTCCCATGGGTTCGATTTCGATGCTATTTTTTGTGATTTTTTATCGTACACGGTTGCTGCGATTTGGTTTGCCCATTGCCTTTTTGGTTAACGTCTTGGGTGGTGGAGACCTGGCCTTCGAGCCCTTCCATTGGCCCAAGGCAAGCAGCGGCTCTCATCCGCAAGCACTTCCATTGAGTTCGCAAATCCCAAGCCTGAAATCTCGGAAACCAAAACTGGAAGAATCCAAATTCCTCACCGCCTTTGGGTGCCACAAAACCCCCACCAAACAGACACTCAAGCTCTGGTCACTGCAGAAAGAAAATGCATTCCACAAATCGCCCCAAAATGTTTCAATATCATAAGTCCGGGGGTTGTATTACTAATTGTTTGCTCCCGTTTTTTTTAACTATATAGTTTCGTGGCCGTTTGCCTGCTTCAAAGCGATTGAGGCTGCCAAACCAGTGAGGCCGCCAGTTGCTACAACCACTGTGCCTGGGAAGAAGGGATGGAAAAAAGAACGCAATGAATACCCACAATTGACATCAATTGACAATCAAATTCACCATGTGGAAGAAAATCCTAGTCAACAACCATGCAAGTTTTCCAACATAAATTCGGCATGCACTGGGAAACACTCACTTGGCAACTTTTGTTCAAACGTTACAATAAGACAGCCTCAAGCAACCTCAAGTAGCCAAGCGACGCCAGTGCTTCCACCGCAAAAGCGGAGGTTTTAACATCATCATCATCCGCATATGGGGTCGCTTTCATGAAGTATATGAAGTGGCCTCCAATGTTTGAACACGTTCATCTCATTTTTTGTCATTATTGTTGTTTTGACCTCTCTTGTGCCAATCCTGTATTCCATATCATTTTAACCGGGCCGAAAAAATGCACCGTGACAAGGCGGATTGCAATCCTGAAAATAACCGTATGTCAGCACCAAAAATCGAAAGCATCCAGTTTGTCTTTGGAACAGGTCATGAATTATGTAGTTGTCTGGTCGAAACAAACGCATAAGCAAAACATTGAGGACTTGGGGCAGGTATCGACGGTGGGGAGCCACTTGCGACACATCAATTGTTGGTTGTTGATACGCACGGTTCCCTTTGGGTGGTGGCCATGCCTGGGACGGTTTCCAAAAATTGTGTTCTGGCGCATTATTGGTGCAAGCGGGCCTGGTGGCGCTGCGAGCCCAACCACCGGCAAAACATACATATGGGGTTTGTCCAAAATTATGGTACCCGAAAACGCCCTTACGCCGCGCTTTCGCGAACCTTTCGCGCCCTTTCGCGCCCCAGCAGAATCGGGACATGAGATGATGATCAGGTTTTCGTTTACTTATAGGTTTATAAATATAATGGTATTCAGACCTTTCGCGAACCTTACGCCGCCCTTTCGCGGCCTTTCGCCACTGCAGCAAAACATGCACATCCATATCTGCAGATGTCACTCGGATACTAAAAGCCTTGCATGGGTTTTAGGACGACTCCCATATAGACCGCCTTATTCACAAAAGAAATGATTTGGGAACCATGCGAAACGATTCGTCTTTGATTTTTCGTTCGTTCACGATCACCAAATCAAATCCCGTGACGGCAAGTGGTTCCAATGATCCAAACGGTGATTACTTGGTCGTCTGGGTTCCCGCGACCAAGTACTCACTTGCGCACGTTCACTTTCAAAATTCGGGGTTCATGGTGCGGAGTGGCGCAAGTGGAACATGGTGAAACATCAACTGTTTTTGTGGTGGCCCGCTCTGCAAAGCGAAACAACCATGATCCGCACGACCTTTTGGTCGGTTTTCGGCGTGTTGATGACATTTTTTTCGCTACGACGGAATGTCGGCGAACGCAACTGGAATGATTTGGAGGACATTGTTGGTTGCGTTAGCAAGGGTCGGGAAGGTAATTTTAACATCTTTCACCTTTGGCGAAAACACAAACATTTTGCGCGGTACCGTGAAGCTAAGATGTAGGTGGGCCGTTGCTGAAATAAAATGTTCATTGTTGCTAGCAATGATATCCTTCACATTTCTTTCGGGGTCCAATGAAACGATTCCCACACACAGACACGTTTGACACTTCATGGCACCGCATTGTCTTCACGATGCTGCCTAAAACCGAGGAAACTGCGAAACGACACGGTTGGAGACCCATGGCTATTGGGTGGCCTGTTGCCGGTTTGTTGCCATTTCGTTGACGGCAACTGTGGAAGCAGACCAAACTCATTTTCGATCAGGTTCACGCATTGACAACAAATGTTTGTCTCTTAAAATTTGTGTGGTGAAGTCTTTGTGGTGGGGAACCTTCCCTTGGCTAGCGGCCCTTGTTTGAAGGAACAAATGAACAGGATCGAACACAAAATGTTGTTTGCGGCACATGTATATATTATATATTCATATGAAATATCTTGCATGCGTTGTATGCCAAACAAACCGGACATTGCCGGAAATTGTCTTGTTCGCTACATTCCCCGGCAACATCATACAAAGGGATGTGCCAAGCCCCTGCGTTGCAGTCGGCATTCCCGAAATGGAAACAAATAAATAAGGGATGCCAGATCCACACAGCGCGTCACCAGCATTCGCCCTGCAAACATTGTTTCTGATGTTTTATACGTTGGGATTATTGATTCTGGGGGTTGTTTTCGGATTTGAAAAATATACGTTGAAGACAAACAGATTGACATCATGTGCTGAACATTATCCATCCTTGCAACATTAGTTGCGGAAATTTGTTGGCAATTCTTGGCGGGTAACTTAAACCCAAATAGTTTACTCGCAAATTTTCTGCACATTTCGACTTTGGACGCATACTGAAATTAAAACATCGGGTGCAATGCCCAATTGCTTCGCTATGATAGCTAGATTTTCCCTGAGTCCGATCGCGAGTTCTCCGAACCCTCCTGGCCGAAGGCAAACTCATGAAGTAAGTGCCCCACTGCCAGTGATGCCGTCCAATGTGTTAGGTCCACGGTGTGATGTCTGCTACGTACCGACCAAAATTGTTGGCCGCTTTCCCCTTCCAGAAATGCGAAAATTTATGCCGTTGTTTTTTTTTTTCGTCGCACTATCCTGTAATGAATTCCCACGTCTATGGCGGGTTGCCGCCAACGGATTATTTTTGCACTGGGCAGCCACCAGTTGTGGACAATCCTAATCTCAAGTCGAGGTCGGAAATGGGGTGGCAAGCGGCGGTTGGAGGAGTGTGGTGGTGTCTGGTGAAAAGATCTCCCGACACAATGGCGAAAAATATGGCTGGTAGGAAAGTTTACATCCCAATAGTTTTCGGCGTTCAAAATCATATGTTCCAGGTTTTCCTTGCACACTATTCGGCATTTAATTTTGAAGTATGCGATTGAAAACGCCAGCATGTGAAAGTAATTCGGCCTATCCAAAAGAAGAAAACAAAGCTGCCGCTTATCAAACTTGGTAAGGAAACATTCGCAGGATCCGATTTGCAGATATTCATTTTGGTCGAAACAGTCGTGCCTGCGGAAGGCATGCAACCTGGGTGTCTATGCGCAGCCAATACCTCGAGCAATGCTTCTGTTCGTATCCCTGGCTTGAGCCCCAAGAGGGCTGAAAACATGATACGAGTAATGTGTTGAATACAAGCGGCTCAGGACCTGGCAGGATTTGAGCCCACAGCCACCTGCTTCCAACACCACTTCAAAATTCCCGGGAAGTTAGGGTGGAGGAGAGGGGGGAGGTGTTGGAGTCAAGCTTGCCCCTCCCTTTAATGAAGCAACGGTAATTCCAGCTAGTTACCGCTAACCTTCGTCATCAGCTACACGTGTTCGAAATAAAGTCCTGATTGCAAAATAATGATTTGTAAACAAACCTTTTCGTGCTCGACCGGACAATCCAGAAACGTGACTTGCAAACCATGGATTGCGCATTTCGGAAGCTACTTCGGAAGATGATTCGTCCTCCTGATCCTGTTGGTTGGACCCGTCTTTGGCATGAAATTGTACATATTTGGAACCGCAAAATTCGTGTTCTGTCTTGGTGCCCACTTGGCCGCCTTGGTCCGGGAAATCCGCGACATCATTGGCTTACCAAAATTATTGACTTGTCCCGGTACAAACAACTGGGCACTGGGAAGGTGTAGCCGCACAAGGTGAAACCTGGTTAAGACTTACAGATGATTTTGTTATGCGTTGCAATATTATTGGGTGGGTGAAACATTAGTGTCCAAGTTTTTTCTATATATTTTTTGTTTGCTTGCGCCCAGGAGGGCATGCAGGGACTCGACTCGACTCTTGCTCGGAAAAGTGTGCTGTACGCATTAAACTAAAAACGTGGGCTTAAACAGGCATTTGCAAGGTGTGAACGGGTTCCGTTCATGTTGTTACTTGTTTCTTCAACTAATGAACGGTCCCGTGCCAAGGAGCAGCCGATGCATTGCGAGATTTTTTCCCGTGTGGCAAATCAATTTGACAAATTGTTCGCTCATTGAAACAGGAAAGTGGACATAATTATCACCGTTGCGAAACCGTCGGAGGGTAATGAATGTTAACTTGAATGATGATTTGACCATCTGAAACTTGGGCGGAGCAGCGACCAGGAAAAAACACCCTTGAGGTGGGAAAAAAAAACCTGGCCGATGCCCAAAACCAGAGCCACTCATGGACCCAGGCCCCGCTGCACAAACCCCACAGGCCAAGAGAAAAAAAATTAAGAGGCATGCAGGCCAAATGCCCGACACAGCTTGGCCGAGTCAGGGCCAAGCAAAGATGGTCGGAAAAAACAAGGATGCCTCTCACTGCCTCAGCAAAAAGCGGCCCCCACGCAAGGGTCGAAGACAACGAAGACCAGAAGAGATCTACGTGGCCATCCCAGCCGGAGTCCGGCAAGCCATCCGCACAACGACCAAAGCTCAAGCAACGAGCTCAGCACGGCGCCGCAGCGCAGCAAGGCCCTCCAGCTACGCACCAGCACGCGGGTTTCCTGCAACAAAGTGGGCCCACCTGCGCCGAGTTGCACATTCAACGGCACAAAATTGTAAGCAGTAATTGATTTTCAAAGGAAGTAACGAAGTTCCAACCAGGAGTCGTTGACACAGGCAAAGAAAGGGAATCCTGCGTTCTGATGAGCAGCCGAAATTGATCCCACAAAGAAATGATAATGCAGATGTTGAGCGTTTTTCCGGGACAATCATTTTTTTTATCGGAGGGAAAAATGCATCATTTGATCAATGTGAAATGTCCCCAGTTTTTAAACCATTATCCAAATCATTTTTTTTTGTTTCTCATTGGTTTCAGCCATTTTGACGCAAATTTCCATCATTGTTTTGGACATGTTTTTGCGTGGAACAAGCGTTGCAGCAACAATGAGGCAGCCCTCAATCATGAAAAGTTCGACCCACGGGTCTGAAACCACAGAGCTTGGTCGCCCCCGGATGATGTGGTGGAATAAACTCGTTGCCTGCGCTCGCCGGAAGAGCATTGCCGAATGGTGACAACAAGTTGGCGACCAAAATTCCTGGGCCAACAATTGCCAACTTGCACGGGTGCTGTCTTTAATGTTCGGAGATGTTCAAAGTTTTTAACTGGCACCCGGAACCTCCTGAGATTAATCTGGATTTTTGTTCATGTCAAAAATTTCGCGCAAATTCAGCCCAAATTCAGTGCATAAATGGTTGAAATTCTGGAAAAGCGTGTTGTGTTGCTGCATGTTGCTGCCCCTTATGTGAAACCATTCCAAAACATCCGTTTTTCGCGTAACACGACCTTTGCATGTAGGAAAGCTTCAACAAACATCACCAACCCACCAGGCGTCGCACAAGTTTAGTCTTTTCGAACACCCACAGTTGCTTTTGCTGGTTCTTGTGCCCAGGAATGACACAAACACATGCCCAATTGTCATGCCTTTGTTGCTTGACCGATGACGACTTCTTGACCAAGGGTTGGATTATTTTGTTAAATTGCAAAATGTTTTTGTTTATTTATTGTGACTGCGCCCTCCACACGGACCTTCGGCGAGGCCACCCCGCCAAACCCTTTTCATTTAATTGCTATTTGATTTTCTTTTGCAACTTGACCTTGTCACGGTGCAACTTGATTTTGTCCACTTGCAACCCCAAAAAAAAATGCCTAACTGCAACTTGATTTTGTGTAAGCACAACTTGATTTGCTTAGTTGCAGTCACGTTCTGTCTAATAGAACCCTGCTCTCTTTAATTGCAAAAAACTTCTCCTGATCTGCAAGCACAATCAAATCGCAACATATTTTCTTTAATTGCAGTCACCTTTCCTTAATTGCAGAAACCCCGCCTTAGTTGCAGCAAACCGTCCTTAATTGCAGCACCGTTTTCCTTCATTGCAGCAAGTTGTTCCGGCCAGATTTTTCTTTAATTGCAGCACATTTTTCCTTAATTGCAGGAACATTTTCCGTAATTGCAGCAAATTTTCCGTAATTGCAACCACCGTTCTTTAATCGCAGCCACTTTCCTTAATTGCAGCAATTTTTTCCTTAATTGCAGCAACTTTTTCCTTAATTGCAGCAACTTTTCCTTAATTGCAACAAGTTGTCCCTTAATTGCAGCATTTTTTTCCTTAATCGCAACCAGTTTCCCTTAATTGCAGCATTGATTTTTTCCTTAATTAATTGCAGCAATTGGTTCCTTAATTGCAACATTTTTTCCTTAATTGCGGAATTTTTTCCTTAATTGCGGCAGTTTTTCCTTAATTGCAGCCATTTTTCCTTAATTGCAACCATTTTTCCTTAATTGATTCCAGGCGCCCCTCGGTTTCAAGAAAATTCAATGAAAATCTTGTTGTTTGCATCAAAATTAAGGGGTCTGGGCATTATTGCTTAAGTAGTGTTGTTGCACAGTCTTCATGCATGTATACATACTTTTCACCTCATTGATCGTGTTGCATTGGCTCAAGAAAT
>Ga0126342_10018969_pt1 | contig 11739 bp, 9 predicted proteins | sample Cyp1metagenome_FD_92528 | JGI IMG/M metagenome (GOLD analysis project Ga0126342, IMG submission 92528) | Coral microbial communities from Lord Howe Island, Old Settlement Bay, Australia - Cyphastrea 1 metagenome | ecosystem: Host-associated > Invertebrates > Cnidaria > Coral ... | reverse complement strand
TCAACACACTTAGTGGATCAGATTCTTCTTCATGAGGCCCTGTTCTACGTTTGAGAAGGGGGTATAGAAGTGCTTTTCAGTTAGAGATATCTTAAGATGATTTTCTTTGTCATGGCCCAGTGATTGAGGCTGGGGGTGTTGGCAAGACGAAGATCACATCGGAAGATGTTCACGGTTGTCACGTTCATGTCACCACCTGCTTTTTATATAACAATACAGACGTGTTTGCACCTTACCTTTACCGGCAGAAATTGCTGAAGTTTGGGTGATTTGATGTGATGTGGCAAGAGACTCCACGTGTGGAAATAAGACCTGGCAGAAAAAGTTGAGATCGCGCGGAAATGGCCCAAACCGCGCAAAATTACCATTATTTTCCGAAACGGGCAGAAAACCAAAACGCCCAAAATTTAATGGTTGTTTGATGATACAGGTATATATATATAAAGATATTATATGCATTATGCACATAATCAACCATAATTATACACATGACTTATACTTGTAACATCTTATAACGTTTTTGTTGGATAGACTTGAGGGTGCACAGCACTGACCTAAGGACAGATCAATTGTCCTGAAAACGCTTTGCGAGCATAGCTTCCAGAGATGGGGCCTGTCTGAAGGCTTCAAATATTTGTTGAAGCGGCTCCTTTGTGTGGCCAGAAGCCCCAACAGATCTCCTGTGGACATCCTGGAGTGTGTCACTGGATCGCATTGCAACCAGTCTCTGGTTGCAACATCCCAAAATTTGTTTTATTGTCTCAAAAGTTCCTTTTTACAAAACGCCAATTTGTGGTACTGCACCCCCCGATTTCGGGACACTCAAATGCCCAATTAAATGCAGTCGGATTTCTGGATCTCATCACTGCCCCGGTAGATTAGCCATGATTCACCTCCTTGAGGTTCAGCTGATTACCAGCGTCCAAGATGCGACTTGCCGGGTGAATTTCAAGCAATTTGAACCTTGGGCTTGAAGCTGAAGCCGTGTGAATCCAGGTTCTTTTTGCATCTTTTTGCGATATGAAAGGTTCGGGTACTTTGAAGTGCTGACGCCCCCGCATTGATGCCCATGTTATCTAACGACGAAGCAGGTTGTACCCTGGTCATTCTACAAGCACAATGTCAATTTCCAACCAACAAGTGGGGATACAACCAACAAAAATATGAATCTAATAGAAATGGGAAGAATTCAATACGGCATTAGCAGTCAATTGGCAAAACGCGACACAACCATACACAACCCACATGTGAGTATGCGATTGCACACTACGCCGTTATGCTACATGTCCCAGGTGTCAAGGGTTTCACCCTTTCACTGATATTTTTTCAAATCACCAGAAGAAGTTTCAAGACATCTCGTAATATCTCGTGCACGGCAATGATTACCCACTGGATCCCACTGGTAATCAAACATAGCAATCGGATGCAACTGGAAAATTGATGAAAATTGTCCATTTATAGAAATCGCACGTCGCTGCAGGAAAAACTTGCAGGAAAAGTCTTCCGATTGAAGCTGAAGAGTCTCCGTTCGGAAGATCGAGCAGTGCTTTGGTTGCAAGTAAGCCTCCCCTTTGAGTATGCAATAGTATGAATAAGGTGTCCATTGGCCACCCATCAAGCCACTATCAACATAAACCAACTATATGAACCAGCTATCAGCTACCAGGGGTATTCATCTGATATTGTACGATATTCCATGATATTCCCATGGATTCCCATCTATCATCCATCAATTATCTTCAATTATCATCAGATATCATCAACTATCATCTATCATCTCTCATTTATCACCATCTATTATATATCATCTGCCATCTACCATCTACCATCATTTATCGTCCATCATCTATCGTCTATCATCTAACATCTATCATTGATCCTCTATCATATATAATCTATCATCTATCATCTATCATCAATCATCTATCATCAATCATCAATCATCATTCATCATTCATCAGTCATCATCATCATCATCATCATCATCATCATTTACTAATAAGGTGAGCGTGAAACTGCTGCACTTCGGCAGCTGGTTGGCCCAGCTCCTTGGCACCAAGAGTAGACGGATCAGGCACTATCAGGCACTTGCTTGTTTGGAGCAGTCTTCCTAGTTTGCGCCCCTGGTACGCGAGCGATACGCAGACTCACACCCTGACCGCCTGACATGCCAAGTGAGGTCCATGCGCGATTGGCCCGACACTGAAAAGGCTGTCACGTTCTGGTGGTCGAACTTCAGCAATGTGGGGCAGAGTCCTTTGCTTGAATGGTACCACAAATGCTGCTTCGCAACCGGTTTCGCGTGGAACCTTGCCACTGCATGTTGTCAGATTTGAGGGTTCAGGCTGTGTTTTGGGATTGCCCCTTGGGAATCTACTTGGATTCTAGTTAAATTGACGCTGCAAGTTTTTTGTTTTCTCCCCCTCGTACTCGCTGTAAAGATAAACATTAAGTTTAATGTTGGACGCTGATTAGTGTAGGGCCCCCCGTCAAACAATTTTAGTCTACTTATATATATATATACATATATTTATATAACTATATATAACTCGTTTTTTTTTGGGGGGGACCAGGTCTGGGGAATTGAGGAGAACAACTTAAGTAAGAATTTCAATTGAAATCAATCTACTTTCAATTGGTTTTCCTTTTAAACCTCAAAGAAATCTATTGATTAGAAAGGATTTCAATTGAAATCGATTTACTTTCAATTCATTTGAATCTACTTCCAATTGATTTTCCTTTGAAATCCAAAAACCAATCACTCCAAAAGTTTTTGTGCGCAATAGGGTAGCATCCAAACAATTACATCATTGAGGATCTCGGTCACTCATGGGGTGCCCCCTTGAAAAATTGTTTGGGTGCTGTCTTTTTAAAAAGGGTTTAATAGGGCATCTAATTATTTGGGAAACCTTGCATTTTCACGGGTTTAACATGGATATGGCTTTCTAAAGTAAATGGACCAGCTTTACCCAAAGAAAGGTGGATAAGTGGATAAAAGGTTTTCTGTTTTTTTTCTACCTTAAAAGCTTTTGTGCACAAGAGGGTACCATCCAAACAATTTCATTATTGAGGATCTCGGTCACTCATGGGGTGCCCCCTTGAACAATTGTTTGGGTGCTGTCTTTTTAAAAAGGGTTTAATAAGGCATCTAATTATTTGGGAAACCTTGCATTTTCACGGGTTTAACATGGATATGGCTTTCTAAAGTAAATGGACCAGCTTTACCCACAGAAAGGCGTATAATACAATTTTACTCAGGGTGAGAAAGCTCCCCCTGAAAAAAATGGATCTGAGAAAAACAACTCACATTAGAGCCCCACCCCTAACAAACGGCAGGATACTGATTTATTTTGAAAAAAAACTCACAATACGGTACCAGGACACTAATCGGCGTCCAACATTACGAGCCTCCGAGGGACGCGCAGCCGAAAGCAATAAGTTCTCAGACAGAAAGCGGGTAGCATCATGTCGAAACTGATATTGTTCGCATGCCTGTAGTAGTTCTTCTCTACATAATTTTTGAAGCACTTTCTTACACAGTTTTCTCCGAGATTCCATGGCTGCCATGACATCATCCAGCACGCCACCCCGCGGTCCCAGTCGGCTGACCACTGAGGAACTTTCGTCCCAATCAGGCTCCAGAGATGATGGAGCCCTTCTTGGCCAATCAGTTGGCCAGTGACGACCACAGACGCTGGCCATGATTATGGGTAGGCGAGAGAAGGTGAGGTGGCACTGGAAACCTCATGGTACAAAGCTATGTTGTTAAAATATGTTAAAATTAAAGCGATGTAAAAAAAATGTTCAACTGGATGGCACTGTGAGGCAGCTGATTGCCAATGGGAAGTCCAACTATGAGGATAGCAACTGCCATGAATATCCTGAGATCAAGAATGGTTTGTGCACCACAAAGGCGCCTTGCACAGACCAATGACCACTGACTCCTTTGATGAGGATCGGACCTGCGGAATTTGCAGCGTTTGGCAGCCCAAGCCCTTGAAAAAAGCCAGTCCTTGGGTGCGTTGGGCAAACAGCTGCCAGTGGCTCAACCTGAAGCGCGACGTGCTGAAGGGCGAGGTGAAAGCCGTGGATCTCTGCAGGATGCCCAGGATGCTCCTGTAGCCATGGAGCAGGTGGAGCAGGTGGAGGCGGAGCAGGGAATGGGTGCATAGACTCTCCAAGAAGCTGCTACTAGTACGATTGCACTTCGCTCTGCCAACAAAACTCAACGAGAATCTGATGACTGGACAAAATTGATGACATCCATGGTGCACAAACCTTAGACATTGTGCCTTCGTCAGGATACTAGCTTATGAAGCTATAATTATATTTGGTTTTGATGTCGAGCATGTTCGGCCATATATGAACATCTACTGTCAGTTGCCGATTGGGCCTGGGAGCCAACTTTCACAACCTGAGATCTAGGAACCTACCGATGCACACCGATGCTGGTAATTTTGTACACCCAACCTTCCCACAACTGCCTGTTTTCGCCAAGAGACTCAAGGGTTGATTCTTTGGGACCCTGTCGTTGCATCAATACCCGAAGGACTCCAATGATGTGAAGATTGTCAACGAGACGGCCCCGGCACTGCCAACACCGCCGGCACCCCCGGCACCAGCACCGTCTCCCAGCAGTGAAGCGGGACAGCATGCGGCGCTGCTCGAGACGATCCAGCGCAATAAGGCCGCAGCATTGGATGCTCGGCATATCTCGGCATGGCCCCAGAGGGCGGCTTATCAGCAGATCGCCATAGATCGCCACTTAGTTTTTGGATAGATCAACTGGTGCCTTTTTGGTGTCTTCCCATGGTTGCAAGATGTTTTGATCGCAAGGACCCATGAACATCAATCAAATCATGTCAAATCTGTTATTGTCAGATGTTGTCAGCTACAGAAATCAACAAAACACCGCCATTGGCCACTGAGGAAAGAAAGCGTTTGCGGCAGCAGAACAGCAATCCGGAACCCCCCGCTGGCGCTGCAGTGAAACAGCCTGCAGCATCTGCTGAAGCGCGACCAGTTGCCAAGCCGATACCGGCCATGCGCGATCAGACAATCGACGAGCTCGACAAGAACGGGCGTGACTTGCCCATTGTTGGCTGCTCGGCAGGAACATGTAATGGGATCTGCATGGATTTGCGATTTTTTGGAGTCATGTCCTCGTTTTCATACCTGCTTTTTCCTCCTCACCCTCCTCCTCCTCATCATCATCATCATCATCATCATCATCAGGCACGGGGGTCGCATTTGCCCCTACCTCATGTGGGGTCGCACTTGCTCCTACTGAAGGTGGAGGTAGGGGCGCGGCTGACCCTAGGGTAGGGGCGAATGTGACTCGACCTCGTCTTGCGTGGCAGGCGCAATAGTTTTAGAGGTGGGAAAGTATGGTTTTCCAGCTCTGACAGTGAGCTTACGGACAAATTGCAACTCTCATGGAAAGTGGTTTTCAAGGAAATTGTTTGGGATGCCATGTTCTCAGATTCACGTCCAGTAACTTCAAAGACGCTCTGGATGCTACGTTGTAACATCCTTGTCAAGCAACTTCCAAGACGTTCTGCATGCTACGGTGCGACATCCATTTCCAGTAACTTCAAAGACGCTCTGGATGCTATGTTGTAGCATCTATGTCCAATAACTTCCACAACATTCTGGATGCTATATATGTTGTAACATCCATTTCAAGTAAGTAGCTTCTAAGACGCTCTGCATGCTACGTTGCAACAACCATTTAAGCAACTTCCAAGATGCTTTGGATGCTACGTTGTAACATCCGTGTCAAGCATGTTCCAAGACGCTCCGGATGCCACCTTGCAACATGCAGTTCAAGGATTTTCCAACCTGTTCTGCAGACTACGCAGTAACATCCATTTCAGCTAACTTGCAGGATGCTCTGGATCGTAGGTTGTAACATCTAACTTCCAAGACTCTCTGGATGCTGCGTTGTAACATCCTTTTCAAAGCAACTTCCAAGACGCGCTGGGGTCATGTTTGCCCCTACCCCAGGGTCACATTTGCCCCTACCTCAATTACCTTTTTGCTCAATAAGCCATTCAACCTTTTAGGCTTTATCATGGGGACAAGGGACACTTGGGGACATTGGTTGAGGCGGGGTTAATCTGGGGACAAGGGAGATTTGGGGGGGGCAAAAGTTTATTTGTGCAAGACTGACTTCAAACATGAAGGCATAATAAGGCATATTTCACAACGTCCCTGATCATCATCCTCCTCCTCCTCCTCATCCTCATCCTCATCCTCATCATCATCCTCCTCATCCTCATCCTCATCCTCATCCTCATCATCCTCATCCTCATCCTCATCATCCTCATCGTCACCATCATCATCGTCACCATCACCATCACCATCACCATCACCATCACCACATGAGCTAGACAAACTAGATAATTACTCACCTGGATACCTTTCTTGGTGCCCAGCATTGAGGCCAGATCCAGTTCCGAAGCGACCACAAGACTGGCACTGGATTCCACATCCGCGTCAGCGACATGACCGGCGCCATTGATGTGAAGTTCTTCGAGGCTGCGGCGAATGCGTTTAGGGCGCATCCAGCGCTGGTGAAAGGAGCTACTGTCCGCATCAGTGGTTTCAAACTGTTTGAAGTCAAGGGAAACTTGTCAGCAATTCTTGGGAGCGAAGGGCTGGATTGTTATATCCTAACATCAACCCCGGATGAATAAGTACCCGTGACTACTTTATGGCCCCCCCCAAAAAAAGTGATAAAGTCGTTATATAGATTAGAATAAAAATTCACATCCGCCCATTAATCCTGGGTAATCAATATTCAACATGATTCAACATTGATTCAACATGATGTTGTTTTTGGTCCAGTGGTTCATAGCCAGGAAGGGCCTTGGACTTTGCCCCTGCTGGGCGTCGTCATGAACTGCGTTGCAATCCAGCGAAACACGGCAAGGTGGAGTTGCTAGGAGCGCCTGGGGCGACTCTTGGCTCCAAACCAACTTAGGCTGTTGAGATTGTTGTGGTATATTTGCTTGAGCCTCTGAGCATGGTGCAGTAATGTTATGGTAATTTATGGTATATTATTCAGATTGAATCCGCCCAGCATGATGATATTATGATATATGATTATATTATGATGAAACTGGGGCACCCTTGATATCCATTGTAAAATGTGTTGAGTTGGATCACGGGTCCCTATCAGACCACTGTTCGGTTCATCTTGAATCACTTGAATCCTGATTCTGTTCGGGTGTGTGCTATGCATGAATGACTGGCAGTGGGCCTTGACGAAGGATCACAGGAGCACAGGAGTGGTTTATGCATGTTTATGCCAAACTCGGATCAAACTACCTCAAAAGATCAAAACATTGGCCGATTTTATCAATTCCAGGGGTTGCCCCCCAAAAAGTGATGATTGGGTCTATGAAAAGGGCTGCCCTATGAACTCAACCTTGGGGTGTGCATATCATGGTCTATTAATCCTTGAAAAAAACAGGTGTTTCAGTTATGGGGCGGCGGCAGCGCCAGTTTGCTGGGACGAGGAAAGCCGAAGCGCTCCAGCTGGCAGATGCACTGAGGAAACCAGAGACTTGCCGACGGGGGGAAAGGACGTTTCTTCCATCAGCATCAAACAATCCATAACAATCCAATCAAACCCAGGTATAGTCATAAAATGACCAAAAAAATGTCATCATAGTCTAGCCAGTTCGGGCATGGAACAACAGTTGGATGATCTCACGATACTCTATATAATGGGATGAGGCATTGATGTTGATGTTCATTGTCTTGAACATTGCACACTTGGCCACTACAGTATGTTTTCCAGGATTCCCGGTTTTATGGGTCCAAAGATTGAGTCGTGTAAGGCAACGATCGCATGTGGCACCAAAGACAGGTACAACTTTTACATCAGCAAAGAAGAGTGATCGAGCAGAGCAATGAGACTCTGCAAGTAGTATGGTGGAACAGGTTACCTTGCGGCACATGTTTGTTATCTAAACGCATTGGTTTGCATCTCAGTGCCACCACTGCCCAAAACCATGACTTTGACTTCTGCAGGAAGTAAGCTGAACCAACATCCATCAGAATCCCAACAGTAGAACCACCTTGGATCACCTTTCCAGATCTTTAGATCTGTCCAGCTGCCATGCAATTCTTGGGGCGCTCAGGACGGAACCATCGTTACCATTGCCCGTGCAACGGTCAGTGCAGTGGAAGAGTTGGAGGAGAAACAGGTCCCCAGCGGGGCGACCTGTCAGCAGAGTTTGAGACATTTGGAGGCTTTGAGAATACCAGATGCGCCAAAAGCACAGGAATCCTTATAACTTCCAGATATTTCAGGATATGTCCCGATTTTTGGAAGGGTTAAGACTTTTTGTGGTGAAACGGTGTTGGTTCATGGGGGGGAATATTGGAAGGAATCCACAAAATTGAAGAACGATCAAGAACATGGTCACTGTAGCACTTGGCGTTGTTTTCAGACGGGGTGAACCGGGGGGTTGCACCCAGACTTCCCGGACGCCCAAATCCTTCCCTTTCGAGGAAACGCGACCTTTCCGAGTCGTTTGGCTCTTGGCAGATGATGGACCGGTGAGGTGGAGCCTCTGGAATGAAGTGGCCGTGAAGTATGGGCCCAAACAGCTGAACCTTGGCGGAGCCCATGATGCCATGCTCCCAAGAAACAGGTTTCCTCCCATGGACAGACCCTTCCTGTTTTTCAAGTGCAGCAGACATTTGCAGTTCGAGAGTTTGAGCTTCTGTGGATTTCATGATTTCTGGACTGATTGGTAGCATCATATGATAGTACAAACATGTGTCAGTTGTCCTTGAGCCTTCCAATCCTGCTGATCCAGGATGGGTCAGAACGTGAAAATCAAAGGCACCAAGGCGCAGGGGGGCATTTACCAGGTCCCTGGAGTTGGTGTCTAAAATTTAAAAAAGTTAGGCGAACCTACAAAGGGCAACCATAAAGGTGCTGAGGACAGACCCAAAGAGAGCCAATCTTCTCTCAATGTCCATCCTCTTCCTTAAACATGATCAATGTTACATGTGAGAGAATTCAGCATGAAGCAATTCAGCATTCTCGTAGAAGACTTTTCCGCATTTAGTTTTTAGATAGAGGGGATTGTCCAAATCAAACATCTCGCCATGATCAGCGGATGGTGATCCCCTTGGGCACATTCTGGGCTTCCCAGGTGAAGCTATTCCGTGTGAAAGAGCTCACCGGTTGCTGGCGTGACAATGGCATTCAGATCCTGAATGACGCGCAAAGCCTGTGAACATGTACAATGATGGGCCCCTACCAATGATAGTGTACTGTATATACTGCAAAGGTCCCAAGAATACAAGTGGGTTTACAACTACCACAACTAGGGTTGGCTGGGATAAATTACTAATGATTACCAATGATTACCAATGATTACCAATGATTACCACATGCCATAATGAGTCTCAAAGTTTTAGGGGCCTATCCTTGTAGGAAATCATCGTAGGAACAGTTGAACAAGTCCTGACATGTTGACATGGCAGCTCTGGAGGGGCAATGCACACCTGTTAGGACAGTTGGCAACTATGTTGCTTTGTCAAGCATCGCTTGGATCCAAACTACAGTTGTTGCAATATGTTGCAATTGGATATGGGTATTTTTTTTTATGTTTTACTTGGATTGGGCAGCTGGGTCCAGTGAAAGCCGCTCCGAGCGATCGATATACACTAGGTGCTGTGAATGTCAGACTTGGTCAACCGCCTGGGGAGCGCATCCAATGAGACAGAGAGACGCCGATGACGCTTGCGTGTGGCTGCCAGAAGGCATGTTCCCGAAAAGATTGTACACTGGTCAAATCTTAAGTACTAGTAGTTGCCATACCGGCGATCTAAACATGGCATGTGGATAGCCTCTGCAGCAGCCGTGTTCTGCCTCGTCTGTACATACTTCTTTGGTGGATGCGGGGTCGGCGAGAAATAAATGCCGCTCATAGTAAAGGTGGCAAGGATGGGTGCCAACAAAGGCAAAGGCAGTATTCTGTTGTGATTGCAAGCCATAAGTCAAGAGAAGTCATCAATGTGAGTGGGTTGCCTGTTCTGGAGCTTGTTGCAGGGCATGCTAGAGGCGATTTCCCTTATGCTTTCTTTCGCCGTTTTTGATGTTTTTGTCAACAGTCCGAGACCCTTGAACCTTATTTGATTACTGCATAGCTCGAAGATGATCAAGTGCGGTACCACATACATTTGGTTTGCATTTGGAGCGAGACGTTGTTCACAACGTGAAAAGGTCTTGGCGTCCTTGCAACCGTTTTTGGATCCTGCGGTAGCTGTGTGAGTGACCTCGCCATGGCCGCCTGTGCCACTGCTCCGGGTCTCTCCTGGCAGGCCCTTCGGGGGCCCCTTCGGGAGACCCTTCCGGCCGCCTCCCAACTCACCTTGTGGCTGGATGATGATCACAGCAGCAGTGAAGATGAAAGGCCGCTGGCCTCTCTCACCTGGATCACCAGCTCCCCAGAATTCAGCACTCCCAGCCCGCCAGACCGAAGGTACCCAAGGTACCCGAGCTTGCCAGCCAAGGAGGCTATGTGCACAAGCTGCAGAACCTGTGAGCTGGGGCATGGTGAAAGGATTGAAAGTAGAGATGTCAGGAAGGACGATGTGCCTTGGTGTTGGTTACCCGATGCACCCTTTCATACATGCTTTTCCTGTTGTTTGATTTTGCCTTTTGCTGAACAACTGCAGACTGCGGCTCACCAGATGTCACCAGACCAGGTGCAGATGTCGGATGACGACGTCCAAGTGGTCAAGGTCATTCCAGCTGTCGTGGATTTACTCACTCCACCGCGAAAGGCACGACCTCCAGCATCACCTCTGCGCTCGGAGCGGGTGGCTTATGTGGGAAGCCGATCCCAAGATGCCAGAGCAAAGCAGGAACTGCGGGTGCAGACAGAGGTGATCACTGCCAAACGGGCCCCAGTGAAAGCTGAAGTTGTCACTCCAAAGCGGGGGTCGCGCTTGCGGGTGAAGACGGAGGTCTTCACTCCGAAACGCGTGTTGCGAGTGCGCCGCAAATTGGGGGTTTGTCCTTCCGGCAAGAGACATCCCTTGCATCCTCTCTCACCAAATCGAAGCTGTTTGCGTGGCTTCGTGCAGGCTCGCGCCTGCCACTTGAATCTCAGCGATGTGTTTGGAGACAATTCATGCTGCATGCATGCTTCTCAACTTTGTAAATTCTGCTGTTTGCAGTCCACCTTCACTCTCCCCGTTTTTTTGTTTTGCTGCTTTGCATATCACGATGAGAAGAGTCACCAGCAATGCTGGCAGCCCCTTTTTTCATGGATTTTCATGGATTTTCTATATTTTCTCAGCCATCCTCAGCCCCAGTCTGGAAGCACATTTCCCAGGAAGCAACGAGAAAAGCTTTCCTCCCTCTTTGCCACCGCTGGCTGGCCGCGGCCTGGAGACCGTGCCAGTAGGGAAGCCATTGCTGAATTGTTGGGCCTTTCAAAGGCTTCACTGAAGGCAACAACCTATTTGGCTTGGGCTACGCGTCGGGATGCTACGTACCTGGATCGATACAGTATAGAAGTTTCGTTGAGGCAATTGCATTTACCGTCTTTGGCCTTGTCACATCCCATCTTCTACAGTGATTAATCCCTTCCTCCTAATACTAAACCCCCCCCCCTAATACAAAACACGGCAAGTAGTTTTTAGTATTAGGGGGGTATTTATTATTAGGGAACCAAAATATTGCCAAAAATGGCAGTTCGAAGC